>OLQN01000841.1_pt1 | contig 24968 bp, 24 predicted proteins | sample 1673181 | NCBI WGS metagenome assembly OLQN01 (sample SAMEA3136763, study PRJEB25190) | human gut metagenome | biome: human gut; feature: human-associated habitat; material: faeces | place: Austria | collected 2013
GCTTGACAGCTATCTTACACCCATCGCCCGCAAAAAACGTTTAGGACACTATTGGCGTCAGCCCTGATTCTTAGATCTCAATAGTCGCAATAAGAAAATAAAGAGGTATCTTTGCCAAACGGATTGTACAGTCACGCTTCGGTGACCGACCTTCACAGCGAAATACAGATAATACAACTATATAGATATGACGGCTAATAAGCAAATGAGAACCGAGGGCGACCTGCTAGGCGATCGCCAACTACCCGCAGACGCACTCTATGGGGTGCAGACGCTACGCGGTATGGAAAACTTTCAGATTAGCAACTTCAAGCTAAGCCAGTACCCTTACTTCATCCAGGGACTTGCCTACACCAAGTGGGGTGCAGCTGTCGCCAACCACAGCGAGGGCATCCTGACCGATGAGCAGTACGAGGCTATCGTCTTTGCCTGCAAGGAGCTACTTGCTGGCAAGCATCACGATGCTTTTGCAGTGGATATGATCCAGGGTGGTGCTGGTACGACAACCAATATGGCAGCCAACGAGGTGATCTGCAACATTGCCCTCCAGAAGATGGGACACAAGCCTGGCGAATACAAGTATCTCGCTCCCAATGATGGAGTCAACGCTTCACAGTCGACCAACGACGCCTACCCCACAGCTATCCACCTAGGGCTATACCCCAAGGGGCTAGAGGTGTACAAGCATGTCGAGCAGCTCGTAGCAGCACTTCGTGCCAAGGCTGAGGAGATGAAGCACGTCCTCAAGATCGGACGTACGCAGCTACAGGACGCTGTGCCTATGACGCTGGGACAGACCTTCCACGGTTTCGCTTCTATCCTAGAGGATGAGTTGCCAAGACTCAAGAGCGCCTGCGAGGAGTTCCTAACGGTCAATATGGGTGCTACCGCCATCGGTACGGGTATCGCCTCAGAGCCTGGCTATGCAGAGGCTTGTGTTAAGGCTTTGTCAGAGATCACTGGTTGGCCCGTCAAGCTCAGCGCTGACCTCGTCGGAGCTACGAGCGACACCTCTGTGATGATCGGCTACTCATCTGCACTACGCCGCATCGCTGTCAAGATCAATAAGATCTGCAACGATATCCGTCTCCTCTCTTCTGGTCCTAGAGCTGGTATTGGCGAGTTTAACGTACCCGCTGTGCAGCCTGGCTCCTCGATCATGCCCGGTAAGGTGAACCCCGTTATCCCCGAGGTAATGAGCCAGGTATGCTACAAAGTGATGGGTAACGATACGACTGTCCTGATGGCTGGCGATGCTGCTCAGATGGAGCTCAACGCTATGGAGCCCGTCATGGCTCAGTGCTGCTTCGAGAGCTCAGACCTGATGATGCGTGGTATCACAACCCTCATCGAGCGTTGTATCACAGGCATCACGCCCAACGAGGAGCGTTGCCGCCAGCAGATTGAGGCTTCCATCACGATTGTCACCGCACTCAACCCGATCATTGGTTACAAGAACTCGACCAAGATTGCCAAGGAGGCACTTGAGACGGGCAAGGGTATCTACGAGCTAGTCCTAGAGCATGGCATCCTAGACAAGAAGGATCTCGACGAGGTGATGGATCCCAAGCACATGACCCAGCCCTCTAAGCTTGATCACATCAAGCCTAAGAAGCAACTGTAAGCTCCTTAGACTGTAATAGGAAATAGGGACTACTAACCTTTTAGACCATATATATTATGAAGAGATTAGCTTTAATCAGCTTTGCACTCGTCAGCATCCTGGCGTTTGCTGCTTGCTCTAGTCCTACGAAAAAGGCAGAGCGAGTCACCATGGACTTTGTCAATGCTCTCAACGCTAGCGACTACGACAAGGCTCGTAGCTACACAGCATCGGAGCAGGCTAAGGCTTATGTGGGGCTTGTTGAGTACTTTGACTCCGAAAAGTCTGACGACTCTGAAGAGGCAAAGGCAGCGAGAGCTAAGATCACGAGCCGTATCACCCGCACGGAGCAGCAACAGGACACGGTCATCTGCTATGTAGAGACCATCGAGCCTTCAGACAAGCCAGACACTATCAATCAGAAGGTGCTCCTCACCAAGGTGGACAACGAGTGGAAGGTCGTCGAAGTACCTATGAAGTAACCGAAGCAACTGCCACTCAGGCACGCGCACTCTAGACTTAATCTCTAGATGAAGTCTATCTATCACAAGCCCCAAGAGCTAGCGAAGTCTCTCCGCCTACTGCTCTTGGGGCTTATATTATATGGAGCGGTCGCTTGCTCCGCACACCACGAGCGAGAGACCATCGCTATCGATACGACATCTCTGCGGTCTGGTAGTCTCATACTGCGTCGTGGCGAGGGGATGCTCTCGACCTTCTTTAGCAAGATAGCCTCCGAGGGGCAGCTCTACAGCCACTGCGGGATCATCGACTACGACTCCACGGGTCAACGCTGGGTCGTATGGCACGCCTATCAGGATAGCTCGCTCGGTGCTGACGGTATCTTCCGTCAGTCGCTAGACAGCTTCGTGATGGAGTCGGAAGCGGTGGCTATCTATCCAGCTCTCGCACTAGACAGCTTAGGCTTGCAGAAGATGAGAGCATACATAGCACTGCATCGCCCTGGGGGGCAGTACCCCAAGAGGTTTGACTCGCACTTTGACCTCAGGGATACGACCACGCTCTACTGCACTGAGTTTGTCGCACTCGCTTACTGCGCCACTGAGCTCCCCGCCTATCAGGTACAGCCGACAGGACACAATGTAGCGGTACCCTACACATATTATACGCTCGATGATTTAATCAAAACAGTCAACCCCTTGCACATTCAAAAATAATGCGTACCTTTGCACCAGTTACTAATCACTTATACTAAAGCTAATATGAAGAAGGTATTTGTACTTGTAGCTGCTGTTGCAGCTCTAAGCCTTGTTTCTTGCAACAAGGAGAACCAGAATCAGGACGCTCAGAATGCTGAGCAGAATGTTGAGAACGCTCAGGAGAATCTTGACGCAGCTGCTCAGGATCTACAGAACGCAGCTCAGGATGCAGCTCAGGTAGTTGCTGACGAGGCTAACGCTGCTGCTGACGCAACCGCAGAGGCTGCTCAGGACGCTGCTGACAAGGCTCAGGAGACTGCTGATCAGATCAAGAAGTAAACACCAACTTCTCTAGATCATCGCAATCTGAGATAACCTAAGCAACCAAACTTTACGAAGGTCACCTAGTCCTCTTTATGAGGGTTAGGTGACCTTTGCTGTTGGATGTTGGCTATTGGATGCTGGCTGTTAGCTGTTGGCTATTGGCTAGAGCTACTAGTGCCGCTAGGGACACTAATGTCACTAAAGAACTAGTCTCTAACCTCTAGTCTCTAACCTCTAATCTCTAATTTTCGTACTTTTGGAGTGTGAAGACGAGACACTCCTGGCAATGGTGGCTGAAGAACTTCTTGCCACTCCTCATAGGGCTAGCGATACTGTTGTACCTCTATCGCCATCTAGAGCTCGCAGACACGCTACGCTTATTGCAGCATGGCGTGCGCTACGAGTATCTCCTCTTGTCACTACCTATGGGACTCCTGGGCAACGCCACGCGAGGCTATCGCTGGCACCTCCAGATGCGACCGCTATACACGCCCCCGGCACGACCCATCAATCCGATCTTGATCACGATCGGGAGCTATGCGGTTAACTTTGTCATACCACGTGCTGGCGAGGTATGGCGCTGTACCGAGATGAAGCAGCGAGAGGACTATACGCTCTCGGCAACGGTCGGCACGCTCCTAGTGGATCGTCTCTCAGATATGGTCGTTGTCCTAGCTCTCTTCGTGGCTATGATGCTGTTTCAGCCAGGGACTATATCGCAGATCTTAGCTGCTCAGGGCTTATCGCTCGGCAGTAACTTAGGCGACCTCTTTTCGTCAGACTACACCACGGCTTGGCTGATAGCAGGCGTTTCACTCCTCGTCATCCTGCTGGTTCTCTATCGCTTCAGAAAGAGTCGCTTCATACAGCGTATACGAGAGAAGCTTCGCTCTGTACTGCAAGCCGCTTCGACCCTGAGAGGATGGCGCGCCTGGAGTCAGTTTATCGCACTTACGATACTCCTATGGCTCTTTTACTACTACTTCTTCTACCTTACATTTGGAGCTTTTGCCTTCACGGCTGAGCTGGGTCATCGGGTCGCTTTTGCCTCCTTTGTTCTCTCCACACTGATGATCGCTATCCCCACGCCGGCAGGTGTCGGCCCGTGGCACTATGCGGTGATTATATCGCTGACAGCCTTTGGTGTGAGCGAGGCGGAAGCGGGGCTCTTTGCTTTGATTGTACATGCTGTACAGACGCTCTGGACCATTATTACGGGGATTATTGCTATATTTGCCTTACCAATAGTCAATAGACACTACAAACGTGCCTCCTCACTAGAAGACACTTCAAAAATAAAGAGAATAAGCTATGATGAACAAAGCTGACTACCAAAAGCTCGCCCCCTCCACACTATGGGGCTATTTCTATGATCTCACACAGATACCCCGCCCCACCGGCCACTGTCAGGCTGTTAGGGAGTATGTCGTTGCCGAGGGTAAGCGACTAGGGCTAGAGACCCATGTAGATGAGGTGGGCAACGTGTTGATCCGTAAGCCAGCCACGCCAGGACTAGAGGATCGCCCCGTAGCTACCCTACAGGGACACCTAGATATGGTACCTCAGAAGAACTCGGACAAGGTACACAACTTCGAGACCGATCCTATCCAAACGATGCAAGAGGGCGACTGGATCACGGCCGATGGCACGACACTCGGTGCGGACAACGGTATGGGAGTCGCCTTCTCTCTAGCAGTACTCGCCGATGACACGCTCAAGCATGGCCCCATCGAGGCGCTTTTCACCATTGATGAGGAGGTCGGCATGGACGGTGCCAACGGCCTTAAGCCTGGCTTTAGCAAGGGGGACATTCTCCTTAATATAGACTCCGAGGTGGAGGGCGACCTCTTCGTCGGTTGTGCTGGTGGTATCGATGTCAACGTCTCTCTAGAGTACCAAGACAACCACGAGCCTGACGAGGACGAGATAGGCGTACGCCTCACGATCAAGGGGCTCAAGGGTGGACACAGCGGTGTGGACATACACCTCGGTCGTGCCAATGCCAATAAGCTGATGGCGCGTCTCCTCAAGGAAGCCGTCTCGCAGTGCGGTGCTCTAGTAGCTGAGATCGATGGCGGTAACATGCGCAATGCGATACCTCGTGAGGCGGTCGCTCTGCTATCTGTCAAGGAGGACGACACCGAGGCACTCTGGGAGCTGGTATCCGACTACGAGGAGCTATTTAATAAGGAGTTTGCTGGGATAGAGAACCACATCACCGTCTCTCTAGAGCGTTGTGACCGTCCTAAGACGATCCTCCCCGACGAGATACAAGACGCGCTGATCCATGCGCTGAATGCTTGTCAGAATGGTGTCATCTCGATGCTCTCTGAGTTCCCCGACACGGTAGAGGCTTCGTCGAACCTAGCTCAGGTACAGGCTGGCGAGGGACACATCTCTGTCCGCTTCCTCGTCCGCTCCTCAAGTGACTCACGCAAGATGTGGGTCGCCTCTAGCATCGAGAGTTGCTTCCTACTGATGGATGCTCGCGTAGAGTTTGACGCTTCCTATACAGGCTGGCAGCCCAATGCTGAGTCTCACATTATGCAAGTAATGTGTCAGGCCGCCAAGGAGATCTACGGCAAGGACCCTGCTGTCAAGGTGATGCACGCTGGCCTCGAGTGCGGTATCATACAAGGTGTCATGCCCGATATGGATATGATCTCCTTCGGTCCTGAGATCCAGCACCCACACTCACCCGATGAGCGTGTAAGCATCTCCTCCGTGGAGCGTAGCTACCGCATGCTCGTCCGTGCTTTGGAACTAATCTAATCGATAATAACAGATGAAAAAAGCTTTTGTATTCCCAGGTCAGGGCGCACAGTTCGTCGGTATGGGTCAAGAGATCTATACGAAGAGCGAAGCAGTACGCAAGCTCTTTGCTGAGGCGGACGAAGTGCTAGGCTTTGACCTAACCAAGACCATGTTTGAGGGTACTGAAGAAGACCTCAAGCAGACGAAGGTAACACAGCCCGCTGTCTTCCTCCACTCTGTGGCGATGACGGTGGCGCTCGGAGAGGCCTTCGCACCAGACATGGTCGCTGGACACTCGCTAGGCGAGTTCTCGGCACTAGTTGCGAGTCGCGCCTTGCCTTTTGCAGATGCACTGCGACTTGTCTCTGAGCGTGCACTCGCTATGCAGGCCGCTTGCGAGGCACACCCCTCGACGATGGCAGCAATCATCGGACTGCCTGACGAAAAGATCGAGGAGATCTGCCGTGGTATCTCGGATCAGGTGGTGGTCCCTGCGAACTATAACTGCTCGGGTCAGGTAGTCATCTCTGGCACTATGGAGGGTATCGCTGAGGCTTGCGAGCAGCTCAAGGCTGCGGGGGCTAAGCGTGCGCTACCGCTCAAGGTGGGCGGAGCTTTTCACTCACCTCTTATGCAGCCCGCCAAGGAGCGTCTGCAGCGTGCTATCGAGTCAACGACCTTTGCCGCACCAATCTGCCCGATCTATCAGAATGTAGACGCTCGCCCTCATACCGATGTGGAGGAGATCAAGGCCAATCTGATCGCTCAGCTTACGGCTCCCGTACGCTGGACGAAGAGTGTCGAGGCGATGGTTGCCGATGGTGCTACGCACTTCGTAGAGCTAGGACCTGGCAAAGTCTTAGCAGGTCTTATCGGTCGTATCGCAAGCGATGTGACCTGTGAGAGCTTGGCAACGATCTAATGAATCTTTGCAAGAACTAAGGAGAGGACAAGTTCGGCTAGTCATCTAGTTGAGCTTGTCCTCTAGTTTTCATTCAGACATCTAAGTAGATAGTATTATGAGCGATAAGGAGTTACTAATACCCTACACGCGGCTACCCCGCTCGGAGTGGCCAGAGGTTTACGGACGTCTCGAGGAGGCTGCCGTAGAGGCTACCCGCCGGTCGTATGCCCCGTATAGTCACTTTCACGTAGGAGCTGCGGCACTGCTAGAGGACGGCGAGATCGTGCTGGGGTGCAATCAGGAGAATGCCTCCTTCTCGCCCACGCTCTGTGCTGAGCGAACGGCGCTCTACGCCATCGGGGCGCACCACCCAGGAGCTGTCGTGGAGCGGATGATGATCGTCGCTGAGACAGAGGGCAAGCGTGTCGAGGCGATCTCCCCCTGCGGCGTGTGCCGACAGGTGATGATGGAGGCTGCCAAGCGACAGGGCAAGCCCTTTGAGATAATCCTCTGCGGACCTGACGAAGCTATCGTTATCAGCGACTGCCGGCTCCTCTTGCCCTTTGCCTTTGATGGTTCAGATATTCCCTCGTAGGGCTAAGCGCGCCCACCATTTGTAGAGACCTATTTTCCATTAGTATATGGCTTATCGCATCATTACGATCAGTAGACAGTATGGCTGCGGAGCTCGCACCATAGGGCGTCAGCTCTCGGAGCAACTCGGCTTGACCTATTACGACAAGGAGCTCATCCGCATGATCGCTGAGGAGAGTGGCTATGCTGCCGACTATGTCGAGGAGCAGAGCGAGTACGCCTCGACATCGGGACTGGACTTCATGCCGATGTCTCACGGAGCGCTCTTCTCCGTACCTATGACGGGACTCGTCGAGACACCTTCGGTGACCCGCTATCTCAACGATTTTATCCTCAAGATAGCTGAAGAGGGTCCCTGCGTCATCATCGGGCGCAGTGCCGACTACATCTTACGAGACCGGGACGACGTGCTCAACGTATTCCTCTATGCCGATGTCGAGGCACGTATCAAGACGCTCCTACAGCGAGGCGACGAAGCGACAGAAGACGAAGCGCGCAAGCGCATTGAGCAGTCCGACCGAGCACGCCGCAAGAACTACAAGCAGATGACCAATAGGGAGTGGGGCGAGTCGACCAACTACCACCTCTGCCTCAATACGGGAGCCTTCGGAGCGCCCTGCTGTACCGACATCATCGCGCACGCCTACCAGCTTCCCTGCGGTGGTGTGACCATTGGCAAAAAGTAAACCCACTATGCGACTGACGGACAATTGGTTCAACGGCTTGGCCGAGAGCGAAGCTGGCCAGACGGCTCACCTGCATGTGCGTGATGAGCTGGAAGAGTTTCGCGCTACGGGCAAGTACCGCTTTGTGATCGAGATCGCTTACCCCTTTGATGGCGAGGGCATAGAGCCATCTGATACGGACACCGCACAGATAGAGGCGGTCGACGAACTGCTACAGACCGCTATGGAGCGGGACAAGATGGCGATCCTCGCAGCTTCTATCCTAGAGCCTGGGCGCAAAGTGTGGCTCTATGTGAGCCGCACGTACGACCCCTTCTTCGATCGTCTCGAGGAGGTGCTGGCGGAGCTGCCCCTCCTGCCACTACAGTTTGAGGTAGTCCAGGACTCCGACTGGAGCTACTACCAGGAGCTACTGGACAAGCTACAGCCGTAGCCTAACAAACCACCCATATCCACAAATGCAAAAGGAGACTGTTGCAAAAGTCAACAGTCTCAAAAGGAGAGCCTCACACTAGGTGAAACTCTCCTTTTATTTTGTCTCGTCGGCTTGCTAAGTTACTTCGTATGGCTCAGCAAAGACCAAATAGCGTCGTCCTCAGGGTACGGCGCGACGACCTCTATATGCTCATGAGTGACGGGGTGCTCGAAGCTTAAGATACGCGCATGGAGCGAGATACCACCATCCTTGTTGCTCCGTGGAGCACCATACTTGAGGTCCCCCTTGATCGGGTAGCCCATGTGGCTCAGCTGCGTACGTATCTGATGATGCCGCCCCGTATGTAGCGTCACGGCCAGCAGACTGTAGCGGTCGCCCACGGCGAGACGCTCGTAGGTAAGCCAGGCGCGCTTAGCCTCAGCGTGAGGCTCCGTCACGACGTAGCTCTTGTTTTGCTTGCGATTGCGATAGAGCAGATCCTTAGCCTCGCCCGCTTTCTGGGGAAAAGCTCCACAGACCACAGCGTGGTAGACTTTGTGGATCTCTCGTCGCTGAAACATAGCGTTGAGCCGTGCCAGAGCCTTCGAAGTCTTGGCAAAAAGTACCGCTCCCGACGTCGGTCTATCGATACGATGCGTGACCCCAACGAACGCCCGCCCAGGCTTGTCGTACTTATCGATGAGATAGCGCTCGACAAGCTCCGAGAGCGGTGTATCGCCCGTGCTGTCACCCTGTACGAGCATCCCCGCTGGCTTATTGACGATGAGGAGATGATTGTCCTCGTAGAGGATCTGTAGGTCAGGCATCGGTCTGCTTACTAAGGTATTACATATTCATACCGCCGCAGCAGGAGAGCACCTGTCCTGTCATGTAGGAGGAGAGGTCGCTCGCGAGGAAGAGTGCCACATTGGCCACATCCTCAGGCTTGCCACCACGACGTAGCGGGATCTGCTTAGCCCACTCCTTGCGCACCTCCTCGCTGAGGACGGCCGTCATATCGCTCTCGATGAAGCCCGGAGCGATGCTGTTGGCACGGATACCGCGTGAGCCGAGCTCCTTAGCAACGCTCTTAGCCAGTGCGATCATACCAGCCTTAGAGGCGGAGTAGTTCACCTGACCCGCATTGCCCGATACACCGACGACGCTCGCCATGTTGATGATGCTACCCTGACGCTGCTTCATCATGACGGGAGCTGCGGCGTGGATCATATTGAAGGCGGACTTTAAGTTGACATTGATCACCGCATCCCACTGCTGCTCCGTCATACGCAGGAGCAGACCGTCACGGGTGATGCCAGCATTATTGACTAGGACATCTAGCTTGCCAAAGTCAGCGACGATCTGCTCCACGAGCTGATGCGCAGCCTCAAAGTCTGCCGCATTGCTCTCGTAGGTGCGTATCGTGACATCGCACTCCTTGGCTAGCTGAGCGTAGTAATCCTTTGCTTCGTCGGCAACCTTGAGGTCACTAATAGCTACATGGCATCCAGCCTCTGCATACTTCGTGGCAATCGCCTTGCCGATACCACGTGCTGCTCCGGTGATCAGAGCCACTTTGTCCTGAAGTAGTTTCATAGATTCTATTGAGTTATAGGTTTTGTATTTGCATGATTGGTCAGTCCCTGTCTGAGTAGTTGCTTCATCGCAGCGATGATGCGTAGGTAGTCCTCCTTACCATACTCATGGTGGTAGCGATTGATGTAAGGTGCCTCCAGACTCTTGAAGCTCTTGAGGAGTAGGTAGGCTGTCGAGTTGATATCTGGGACAAGTAGCTCTCCTCGATCGTGTCCCTCCTGCAGGATCCGCTTGAGCATATCGTACTCGCTCTGGTCATACTTGAGGCGAAGGCGCTCGATGTTGAAAGTGTCGCTAAAGAAGCTCGCATTGTGTTCACCCTGCCTCTGCACCGTCTTCTGGATCAGCTGCAGATGATTGTCCAGCAACACCATCAGCTTAGTAATCGCATCACCCGGACGAGACAGTACCTCACTCAGCGACTGGCTCATCAGACTGATCTCCCGCTCTATGACCGCCATAAGCAGCGCCTGCTTGTCCTTATAATAAGTATAGACCGTGCGCCGACTGCACCCCACAGCCTCTGCAATAGCGACCATGGTCGTCTCCTCGACTCCTTGCTGCACAAAGAGCGTGTGAGCCATTTGGACGATGCGCTGGCGCGTGTGTTGTGTAGAGGTCATAAGTGCGTGATCGATAATAAAAGCGTGAGATATTCGTTACAAAGATACAGCTTTGCGCCGAATGTACCCTTTGGGATCGAGCGCACGCCATTCTAATCCTCACCCACATGTCATCCTCCAGGAGATTACTCGGCTCCCTGCCTACCAATATACTACTTGTCGTGCTGGCGCTCGTCGTGGCACTCCTCCCGCTCATCCTCTCGGAGCCACTCGTGAGACGCATGGCCGACGAGGAGCGACTCAAGATGCAGACCTGGGCCGAGGCAACCGAGTGCATAGCTAGCCAAAGTGACGAGCAGCTCAATGCCCTAGCCCTCCAAATCTTAGAGTCAAACACCACCATACCGCTCATCCTCACAGACAGCCTCGGGAATATCCTAGGATACAAAAACATTGACTCCGTGGCGGTCGCTCGTGACTCGACCTATCTGGAGAAGCGGCTCACAGCTTTTCGCTCTGGCTACGCACCCATCGAGATTGACTTAGGTACCGCTGGGCGCCAATACCTTTACTACAGCGACAGCAGTAATCTGAGGCGGTTGCTACGCTTCCCCTATCTGCAGACAGGTATCTTCATCCTCTACATCATCATCCTCGTCCTCACCATTCGTAGCCTACTGCACTGGGAGCAGGACCGTATATGGGTCGGACTCAGCAAGGAGACCGCCCACCAGCTCGGCACGCCCATCTCCTCGCTTATGGCGTGGACCGAACTGCTCAAGAGCTACGACCTCCCCCCCGAGATCATCGAGAGCATCGGCCAAGATGTCAATCGCCTCGAGCTGATCGCCCACCGTTTCCAAAAAGTCGGCAGCCTACCCGAGCTCACCCCCATAGAGCTCAACGGACTGGTCGCTACCTCCGTGCAGTACCTCTCGCGACGCATCTCCAGACAGGTAGAGATCGTCTTTGAGCCAGCTCCCGAGGAGCTCTACTGCCTCATCACGCCCGACCTCATGAGCTGGGTCGTGGAGAACATCGTTAAGAACGGCGTCGACGCGATGGACGGCAAGGGCACGATCACCATCACCACGGAGGCTCACGGCAAGAACGCCTACCTCGAGATCACCGACACGGGCCGTGGTATGACACGCGCCACGCAGCGGATGATCTTCAAGCCAGGCTTCACCACCAAGGAGCGTGGCTGGGGGCTCGGCTTATCGCTCGCACGTCGCATCATACGTCACTACTTCCGCGGGCGCATCTACGTCAAGCGCTCCGAGCTACAAGTCGGTACCACCTTCCGGATCACCCTCCCCCTGCAGTAGCTCCCCTAGCCCACCCCCCTCGCCTTCTTTTCGGCCAAAAGTTGAAACGAAACACGGCCAAAAGTGGAAACGCCGAAAGAGAGCTTTCCGGTTTAAGCTGATAGCGAGCGGGTTAGAGCGAAGGCCTCTGGAGTGTATCAATGACGCTTTCTATAGAAGCGATGCTGCTGTGCGAGAGGGTAAAACTTCTCACGTGGGGAAACCCAAACAGCTAGCTGGGAAGCAAAAATTCTCCACGTAGGCGCAAAATAAAACTTCGGAAGAATGAAATGAAACTTCGGAGGAATGAAATCATAAGTCCGAAGAATTTTCCTGCGCCTCACTGGATAATCAGAGATCTCCACTGGGGTATTTTCGACTTCCTCCATAGAGTAGTTGATGAGCTTATTATATATAATGTGTCCACCCAGCTCTCCAAACTCTAGCCTCCAATCTCTAACTCCTAACCTCTAATCTCCATTTACATATCTTTACGGGGAAATTTGTCCGATCCCCTCCTTTCTAGAATATCCACTTGGATATTTTTCATTTTCCACGTGGGCGTCAAAAAATTCCTCCGAAGTTTCATTTCATTCTTCCGAAGTTTCATTTCATTCCTCCGAAGTTTCATTTGATTCCTCCGAGGAATTTTTTCTTTTCCACGTGGGCATTTCGAAATATCCACGTGGAAATCACTTTTCCCCGACACAGCGCCATTTTAATATGTAGTCTGTTCTAAATTATTGTAACGAGCTGGCGTCGGATTTCGCCAGCCAGGCTGACGCATTATAATCGCACTTTCAGGAGCTGCACATAACGACAAGCGAGGAATAGAGAGGTCGATGAGCTCATTGTATACAATGCGTCAGCCCTGCTTGATATGTCCTTTCAGACTTTTGTCGGACAGGAATAAAAAATATCCACGTGAGAAATTGGGACGTTTCTCACGTGGATATCTGAAAGCGGTTGTTTTGTAGTCAGGACTGCCCGACGAGATCTGATTAGTTGCTCTCGGTGGCAAGCCACCTGTCGGATAGCTAAGAGGCTGTCTACAAAGCTGCCGAGACTGCCGACGTAGCAGCAATAGCTATGGCTACGAAGATAGCTATGGAAATACCTATGCACACAGCGGCTGCTATGGCAAGCCCCCTAGCCCACTGAAGCGACTTGCGACTTGCGTTCTCAGCCTCTGCGTAGTTGCCTCTATCATAGTGTGTAGAGACCTGTATCGAGTAGATAAGCGGTATGATCCCTAGCGGAAAGAAGAACAAGACGCAGAGGATGCTCCACACAAGGTTGTCGGGTGGCATTGCGGGTCGGTTTTGTGGCTGCATGGGGTTGCCATAGCCATACGTGGTGCCGTAAGCCGGAGCTCCTGCGTAAGGATTGGGACCAGGTGCTTGGTACCCAAAGAGGGGACATAGCTCATCCAAAGTCTGAGCAGTACAAGCATCGCTCATTCCATCGACGCGTATTATAGTCTGGGGAGTAATCCTTCGTGCGGACAACTCCTCAAGCGTGTAGGGACCTAGTTCTTGTCCATTGCAGACGATGTAGTACAGCCTCATACTTCTAGTTTATTTTATGATTTATATGAGCGAGATCGCAAAGCTTAGCGAAGCTCAGGATCTCTTTTGGGGCTCAATCTATGTTCTTCGTACGCAAAGGTATGTAATCACTTGGACTTATACAATAGTGCTAGATGCTGCTTGTCGGGGTAGCAATAGCACGCTCGAAAGATGTGTCTCCCTCTACTCTCTAATCTCTAATTTCTAACCTCTAATCTCTAGTCTCCCCTCTCCCTTGACGGAAAAGTTGTACTTTTGGCACAACAACGAGCGAAAGAATTATGGATTCTGTACGAGCGAAGAAATATCTAGGGCAGCACTTTCTCACGGATCGTGGCGCAGCACAGCGCATTGCCGACTCGGTCGCGGACTATCTCGGTACGCCGATCCTAGAGGTGGGACCTGGCATGGGCGTCCTGACGCAGCCTCTCCTAGAGGCGGGTCACGACCTGCAGGTGATCGACATAGATCACGAGAGTATCGAATATCTGCACCAGCACTTCCCGCAATTGAGCCAGGAGGGGCGGATCATCGAGGGGGACTTCCTCAAGCTCCCCGCTGAGGAGCTGATACCTGGTCGGGCGGACACGCCTTTTGTGGTGATCGGCAACTATCCGTACAATATCTCTTCGCAGATCTTCTTTCGCATCCTAGAGCTACGCGAGCGCATCCCAGCTGTGGCGGGTATGCTACAGCACGAGGTGGCGCAGCGGCTGTGTGCCTCGCCTGGAGGGCGTGACTACGGCATCCTGAGCGTCTTGCTCCAGTGCTGGTACGACTGCGACTACCTCTTTAAGGTGTCTAAGCGTGACTTCAATCCACCACCCAAGGTAGATGGCGGCGTGATGATCGCACGACGAAATAGTCGCACCGCACTACCCTGCGATGAGGCTAACTTCAAGCGGGTGGTCAAGACCGCCTTCGGACAGCGTCGGAAGATGCTACGCAATGCCTTGATGTCGCTCTTTGGCAAGGAGTTCCCCTACGCTGATCATGAGATCTTCACGCTTCGTGCGGAGCGTCTCTCGGTAGAGGACTTCATCGGCCTCACCTTAATGTACGAAGCTCTACCAACTGACAACCTAACAACACCTTAAATACAACCTTTATGAAAAGCATCCTACGTGTCTTACTGCTGCTCCTCCCCACGCTCTCACTGCTGGGGCAGCAAAAGGAGTACCCCCTACCAGAGCGACCTGCGAAGAATGTGATCCTCCTTATCTCAGACGGCACCTCACTGCCGACAGTCTCACTGGCACGCTGGTACCAGAGGGCGCTCGACCCTCAGGCGCAGCACCTATCGCTCGACCCTTACCTCTCGGGGAGTGTCATCACCTACTGCTCGAACGCACCGATTGGGGACTCGGCTCCGACCACCTCTTGCTATATGACGGGAGTCCCCTCGATCGATGGCTTTATCGCGACCTATCCGTACAGCGAGCCACACAATGACTTGGTGCCACTCGACTCTTCGTGGGCTTACCGTCCTGTCGTGACCCTTTTGGAAGCTGCCAAGCAGACGCAAGGCAAGCGTATCGGGGTCGTCTGCACGTGCGAGTTTCCCCACGCTACGCCAGCAGACTGTACGGCTCACTCGTCCTCTCGTAAGCTCTACAAGAGCATCGTGCCACAGATGGTGGACAATGGCGTGGACCTCCTCCTAGGCGGTGGTACCTCGCTGATGACGAGCGAACTAAAGGAGCGTCTGAACCGCCAGGGCATAGCACTTTACCTCGATGATCTCGCAGCTATGCGGGTGCATCGAGGGGGCGGTATGTGGGCACTTTTTGGAGAGATGGATATGCCGTACGACCTGGACAGGCGTTCGCTGGGAGACACGCTGCGCTATCCTTCGCTGGCTGAGATGACAGAGACGGCGATCCGTAATCTGGAGAACCCTAACGGCTTCGTCCTGATGGTCGAGGGCAGCAAGGTAGACTGGGCGGCTCACGCCAACGATCCCGTGGCGATGGCTACGGAGTTTCTAGCTTTTGACAAGGCGGTTGCCGTGGCGCTGGACTATGCACAGCGGGACGGGAATACGATCGTCCTCGTGACGGCAGACCATGGTAATAGCGGTATGAGCATCGGTCGTGTGGATCGGGGCTATGCGCGTCTGACACTAGATGAGCTGATCATGCCGCTGACACGCTTTCGCTATAGCTCGGTAGAGCTAGGTCGCAAGACGAGCCAGACGGCTCTCTCACACTTGGCCGACAGTCTCTACCTATGGACTAGTATACGTCCCTCGGAGGAGGAGCTGGCGGAGATTAATGCTGTCGAGGACTACGCCTGCTCGACACTATCGACTGAGCAACGCAAAGCGAAGTATGCGGAGCTGGGCTGGAGCCAGAAGTATCGTCTGAAGGAGTACTTTGTGGACTGGATGAAGCGTCACCTGCTCATTGGCTTTACGACGCATGGGCATACAGGCGAAGAGGTCTTTCTCGCTAGCTACACGCCACAGCGGTTGACGCCCATCAGAGGTTGTGTGACCAACATTGATCTGCATAACTATATGCGTACGCAACTGGGGCTGGAGCAGACAATGCTGGAGCTGTCGGAGGAGTACTATGCGCCACACGATGCGCTCTTTCCTCAAGCTCAGTGCGAGATAACGGGCGATCAGCCCGAGGAGAAGCGGATCACGATCCACTACAAGGGACACGAGATCGAGCTACGCGCCTACCAGCGCAGAGCATGGGTTGACGGGGTGGAGCAAGAACTCCCGACGCCTGTTGCCTACGTCTCCGAGACGAACAAGTTTTACCTCTCTCGTAGCTTGGTGCGCCAGCTTTAGCTATACCTGCTTGAGTCGACGCATCAGTAGCGGCGACACGACTAGTAGCAGGACCGCTAGTAGGACGACACCGATGCCGACACCTTGACCTAGGGAGAGTTCCTCGCCTAGAGCTAGTGCCCCCACGATGACGGCTGTGAGTGGTTCCAGCGCGCCCATGATAGCGGTCGGCGTGGAACCTATTCGCTGTACCGCCCAGACGAGCGTGATATTAGCGCAGACGGTCGGGATGAGTGCTAGCAGGGCGGTATAGATCCATTGCGTCGTATTGTCTAGGAGGAGGTTGGCGCCAGTCGCTTTGCAAAAGAGCGCAAAGAGTATGGCCGAGAGTCCCATCACGTAGGTGGTCAGCTTAAAGCTGCTCATCGGCTCTAGGCGAGAGTGCCGAAGGATCACGATGTAGGTGGCGTAGCAAAAGCCAGAGAAAAGTACCGTAAGCAACGGCCTGAGCGGTATGGAGGTCACGTCTGACTCGAAGAAGCCAGAGATGAGCGATACGCCACCTAAAGCTAAGAGGACAGCCAGCCCTTGCAGTACATTTATCCGCTGACGAAAGACGACAAACATGAGCAGCACCACAAATGTTGGGTAGCTGAAGTGTAGCACCGTAGCGACTCCCGACGGCATGTGCTGGTACCCCTCGATGAGCAGGAAGGAGGAGAAGAAGTACAAGACAGACAAGGCGAGCAGTATCAAGAAGCTTCGCCACGATACCCGTAGCGACTCTCTACGTATCACGACGATGCTACCGACGATGAGTGCTGCAATGAGAAAGCGGTACATCAGCACGGTCCCCTCTGCCACGCCCTGCGACAGCACGGGTATGCTCAGCAGAGGTATCAGTCCAAAGGTGGCCGATGAGATGAGTCCCATCAGATAGCCTAGCCAGTCGGTCGAGGGGGTAGTTGTCTTGTCTGTCATATAATATGAGATTATTGGGTCGTATAGAAAGAGACTGTTGACTTTTGCAACAGTCTCAGAAAAGGAGCCTCATTGCTCTAGCTACAGTCGTATGCTAGACCAATGAGGCTCTTTATGTAGTTGCGATGCGCCTCTGCTATCGAGCGAGACGACTATCCAAGATATGCCTTTAGGTATTCGCAGCGGTCAGACTGCTTGAGACGGCGGATCGCTTTCTCCTTGATCTGACGCACACGCTCACGAGAGAGCTTGGTACGCTCACCGATCTCCTCGAGAGTCATCTCAGGACAACCGATACCGAAGAAGCAGCGTAGCACCTCCGCCTCACGATCTCCCAGCTGATCCAGGATACGATCTATCTCCGCAGAGAGAGACTCGTTGATCAGACTGCTATCGGTCGAGGGCGTATCCTCATTGACCAGGACGTCTAGCATGTTATTGTCCTCGCCCTCCACAAAGGGAGCGTCGAGCGACTGATGCTTGCCCTGCACCTTGAGTGCCTCACGGATCTTGTCCTCGGGGAGCTCCAGCTCAGCAGCTATCTCCTGCGGACTAGGACGACGACCATTGAGCTGCTCGAACTTGACGATCGCCTTATTCATCTTCTGCTGCAGTCCCACCTGATTGAGTGGCAGACGCACGATGCGTGACTGCTCTGCTAGTGCCTGCAGGATAGACTGACGGATCCACCATACAGCGTAGGAGATGAACTTAAATCCACGTGTCTCGTCAAACTTCTCGGCCGCCTTGATCATTCCAATGTTTCCCTCATTGATCAGGTCAGGAAGGCTCAGGCCTTGGTTCTGATATTGCTTTGCCACAGAGACGACAAACCGGAGGTTGGCCTCCACCAGCTTGTTCAATGCACGCCGATTACCACGATGTATCTCACGCGCCAGCTCCACCTCCTCTTCGGGAGATATGAGGCTCGTTCGCCCAATCTCTTGGAGGTAACGATCCAGCGACGCACTCTCACGATTGGTGATCGACTGATTGATTTTTAATTGTCTCATTGCCATGGCTATACTCGATTTAAAGGGTTAACTCTACAATACGTTCACGCACTCTAATCATCCACAGAAGAGCGCTCTACGCAAAGGGGTACAAATACTCAGTGTACTCAAACCGATTGCAAAGGTCGTAAAAACAAATGACATGAGCGACATTTGTAAGATACATTAACCTTTGAAGGTCTGAGCAATACTCTTTTGAAGCTCCTAGAGAGCGTTGGTTTAAGTCTCTGGAGGTAGCAACAGCTCCATCTCTCTGGTCTTTAGAGAGCCAAACGTCTAAAAGTTTATTTCATCACTCTAAGGTCGACTCCATAATCACTCTAAGATATCCTCCATAACGTCGTCGACAGCATCATCGACAGCGTCGCTCAGAGACTCGTGTAGGTCGACCGTTGCCTGCTCGCCACATGGAGAGAAGCCCGCAGGCACGTTAAATGGCGTACTCGCCGAGTAGCCCAGCGATGGGTCTGCGTAGACAGCCTTCATAAAGTAGCCAAAGACAGGCAGAGCAGCCGATGCACCCTGACCATACGCCATGGAGCGGAAGTGTATCGAGCGCTCCTCGCCACCGACCCAGCAACCGGCCACGATCTCTGGAGAGAAGCCGACAAACCAACCATCGCTATTGCGCTGTGTCGTACCCGTCTTACCACCCAGAGGCATCGTCAGATTGTGTCGGAAGCGCAGTCTGCCACCCGTACCGCCATCAACCACGGCACGCATCATGTCGAGCATCTGCAGGGCTGCTCGTGCGGGAAGTACCTCCGTAAGATTGGCAGTAAAGGTCGCCACCACATTGCCATAACGATCCTCGATACGAGTCACAGGAATCGGATCAACGCGGATACCTTGATTGACAAAAGCACTGTATGCCGCCACCATCTCGCTGACCGTCACATCGGGCGTACCGAGAGCCACCGAGACGACAGGGTCTATGTCACCCTTGATGCCGAAGGAGTGGAGCAGTCGAACAAAGGTGTAGGGTGATGTGCGCCCCATCAGGTATGCCGTGACCCAGTTAGAGGAGTTTTGCAGTCCCCACTTGATCGAGACCATCTCGCCCACCCGCTTAGCTCCAGTATTGCGCGGCGTCCACGCCTTGCCATTTGCATCATAGAGCGTGATCGGCTGGTGCATCACCTGCTCACAGGGAGAGATACCCTGTATCATGCTGAGGGAGTAGAGAAAAGGCTTGATCGTCGACCCCACCTGTCGTCGTCCCTGCGAGACCATATCATACTTAAACGTGCGAAAGTCCACATCTCCGACATAAGCCAGGATATTACCATTGTGCGGATTCATCGCCATGAAGCCCGTGTGGAGGAAGTGCTTGTAGTATAGTACCGAGTCGCGAGGAGTCATCTCCTTGTCGACCCAGCCATTGTAGCTCCAGACGCGCATCTTGCGCTTTTGGTCAAAGGTCTTGCGGATCTCCTCAGGCGACATGCCGAGCTTCTTGAGCGAGCGCCAGCGATCCGTGTTGTGTAGCGCACGCTCGATAGCATCTTTGCGTTGCTGTGCTGTCAGGTCGCTACTGTAAGGAGCCAGCTTAGAGCCCCGCATCTCACGATCGAAGTTAGGCTGTACGAACTCGCTCATGTGCTTCTGTACCGCCTCCTCAGCGTACTGCTGCATACGGCTATCTATCGTGCCGTAGATCTTGAGTCCATCGGCATAGAGATCGTAGTGAGATCCGTCAGACTTCTTGTTCTTCTGACACCACCCATAGATCGGCTGTGTCTCCCAGAGGAGCGAGTCGATAGCGTACTGCTCTTGATTCCACTGCGAGTAGTCACTTCTCTTAGGCTTCTTGGCCGTCAGTAGGAGGCGCACGAACTCTCTATAATAAGGAGCCAAACCATCGGAGTGCGTATTGCTGGTGAAGTTGAGATGTATCGGCTCAGCCATGGCAGTCGTGTAGGTCTCCTCGGAGATGTATCCTGCTTTCTTCATCTGTAGGAGTACCGTGTTGCGACGATTCAGCGGCGCATCGCTGTCAGCGTGCAGGACGGGGTTGTAGAGCGAGGGATTCTTACACATCCCCACCAGCATCGCTGACTCGTTTAGGTTCAGCTCTGAGGGCTTCTTGCCAAAGTAAGTCTGCGCAGCCGATCGGATACCGATAGCGTTGTAGAGGAAGTCAAACTGATTGAGATACATCGCTATGATCTCCTCCTTGGTGTAGTTGCGCTCCAGCTTGATCGCTATAACCCACTCGATCGGTTTCTGCAGGAGGCGCTGCAACGTCGATTTAGCATGAGGCGAGTATAGTTGCTTAGCCAGCTGCTGTGTGATGGTACTACCTCCACCACTAGCGGTATGGCGCAGCACACCACGCTTGATCACGGCACGCCCCACGCCTCGGATATCGACACCCGAGTGCTTGTAAAAACGCACATCCTCCGTAGCTACTAGAGCCTGCACCAGAGGCTCCGCCAGCTCGTCATAGCTCACGTAGATGCGATTCGTCGAGCCGTGCGCGTAGGATCCTAGTTGCACACCATCGTCCGAGATGAGCACAGAGGCATACTTGTCGATAGGGTTTTGCAACTGCTCCACATCAGGCATATAGCCTATGACTCCGTGCCAGATCAATATGAATATGATTAAGACCAAAGTCCAAAAGGCTCCAAAGAGCCACCACAGCACCTTGATGATCTTTCCTTTCATACGAAAGAGTTTTTCTACTATAATATAAGAGTGAGAAGCCGACTGACGCAGCTCAGAGAGACAACCTCCGAGACATTACTTCGCATGGATCTGAGGGAGAGATTTGCGTTCCTTGATCAGGCCAGCGTTGAAAGCGTGGAGGAGTTTCTCCAGATCGTCCACCTGCTGCTGTAGGTCAGCACCTACGTCCGTGTCGGCCACCAGCATGCGGTGTGTCGTGCGCTCTGAGATGACCGTCACGCTCTTGATATCCTCCATCAGCTCTACCGCACGGCGCATCGTCGTAAAGGGCTCGTGCTGCACCAGCTGCATACCTTGCGAATTATAGATCAAAGTGTAGCCTGCGATGCCCGTACTGCTCTGATAGGCTCGGCTAAAGCCCCCATCGATGATCATCAGCTTGCCACCAGCTGCGATAGGCTTCTCGCCCTTGGCCACCTTGACCGGGACATGCCCGTTGATCACGTGACAGTCTTCGCCCTCTAGGCCAAACTCACGGAGGATCATCTCGATCGTCTCTCGATCCTGGCGATACTTAAAGTAGTAGCCCTTAGTCTCCGTATGGGTCTTCTTGTCAGCAACGAAGTAACGCTCGAAGGTGGTCATAGCAGACTTGTCAAAGAGTGGCGAGTCGGGACCGCACCAGAGGTAGAAGATATAGTCCACGGCAGCCTCATGTTTCGGATGACTATGCCTAGAGGGATGCGCCAGGCGCACCACACGATCTATCTCATCTAGGAGCGCACGACCACGTAAGGGCTGCGAGTCGAGGACACGCACCGCCTTGAGTTGTCCCGAGACATCGAGTGGCATCGAGGCGTGGTAGAGCAGGTTGCCGTTGCACACGAGGTACATACTACCGAGTCGATAGAAAGCGTCTATATGCGTATGAAGTCGCTCACTCGTAGCGAAGGAGCGGCGCAAGCGATCCATCACCTCCTCCTCTTGAGGCGTGAGACGATAAGGATCCTTCGGATCGATCGTGGGGAAGTTCATATCGAGCATCTCATGCACACCATAGTCTTCGTTGGGATTGGTATGCGAGAGATCGACCGTGCCAGCCTCAAAGTCTATCTTGTGGAGTAGGTCACGCTCCTGCATCTGCCACTCCGGGTGGCGAGCGATCAACTGATGCTCCAGCTTGAACTGGATAATGCTGATCGCCTTGTGCATCTGGCTAATCAGGTAAATGCCCTTCTCATCGTACGAAGCATCTGAGTCTCCCAGCTTGGGCTTAAAGTAAGTACACGGATCACCCTCATAGACCTCACTAGCTAAGCGAGATAGCGGCATCAAGTTGATCCCGTATCCATCCTCGATAGTGTCTAGATTGGCATAGCGCAGAGCGATACGTATGACGCAGGCTATGCACGCATCATTGCCCGCTGCAGCACCCATCCAGAGCATATCGTGATTGCCCCACTGTATATCTACATTGTGGTAGTCTAGGAGCGTATCCATGATGTACTGAGCACCAGGACCACGGTCGTAGATGTCGCCCACGATGTGGAGGCGATCTATGACAAGACGCTTGATCGTTGCTGAGATAGCGCAGATGAAGTCCTCCGCCTTGCCCGTAGAGATGATTGTAGAGATGATGCTAGAGATGTAAGCCGATTTGTTAGGGTTGACCCCGTCCTCATGTAGTAGCTCCTGGATAATGTAGCTATACTGGGGCGGTAGCGCCTTGCGCACCTTCGAGCGGGTGTACTTCTCCCCCACCTTACGGCACACCTTGACGAGGCGATTGAGCGTCACCTTGTACCACTCCTCGTTAATTTGGTCCGCCTCGTGGAGCTGCTCCAGCTTAGCTTGCGGATAGTATATCAGCGTAGCTAGCTCACGCATCTGTAGCTCCATCATCTGCCCAGCAAAGACCTCGCGTATCTTACGCATCACGCTGCCGGAGGCATTCTTCAGCACATGATCGAAGGCCTCATGCTCACCATGCACATCTGCGAGAAAGTGCTCCGTACCCTTCGGAAGGCTTAGGATAGCCTGTAGATTGATGATCTCTGTAGAGACCTCGGCAGAGTTGCGAAACTGGTTAGAGAGGAGCTGGAGGTACCTCAAGTCGTCCTTTGCAGCCTGTATGTCAGTCTTGTCTTGCATCATGTCTATCTATTACTAGGGATATAACACGCCTCAAAGTTACTAAATAAAAGAAGACCACACGCCAAGTCGTGAGGTGCTAGCCTCACATACTGGGCTGCCCGATGTCAGGATGCACTGCCGGCACTTCCGTCCTCATAGGAGACTGTTGACTTTTGCAACAGCCCTCATAGATCGCTCCTCGTATCAGAGGTCTAGATGTTACGATGCTTTGGGGTAGTCTCAAGAGTTGCTCCATAGGGTTAGACGCTTGTCTATTTCATCTTTTGGCAAGCGGGTATTTCTGCTGAAGAGCTGTTGTAGCTTTTGGCAGGCGGTACTATGAGAGAGTATGCCTTGCTCGACTAGCTGGTCGAAAATATATAGTATGCCTCGGACGTCAATGTCCATCTCTTTAGCACTGCGCATCATCTTCTTGTCTCCAGTGAGTACGGTCGCGCTTAGCGTGATGCCTTGGTAGAGTACGGTGCAGTCTGTGAAGGAGAGCCCCTTGCGTTGTCTCTCGTCAAAGAATTGATACACCTGGGCCATAAAGCCTGGGGTGTCGAACTGCTCGACGATTAGTCCGTCTATGTCGTCGAGATAGGCTCTCTGCTGTTTGTCTCTCAGCTCGTGAAGTACAAATATATTGGTGTGTACCTGGTATCCTAACTGCAGAAAGTCTTTGTAGAGGTCTAAGTCGATTAAGTCTATAAAGATGTTTGTGTCGCTAACGACAACGAGCTGTGTCTGACTCATATATTGGCGTTTAGCAGATTGACGACTTGATCGGCTGGTATGCCTGCCTCTTGGAGATAGCTTTGAGCTTTAGCTTGGGTTATTAAGTCTAGGTCTAGCGCTTTGATGACCAGTCTTGCGAAGCGGTTACTCTGAGGCTCTACATACCTGCTCTTTTCTAAGATCTCCCGCAGCTCTTTGTTTTTTTTCTTGTTGATGAAATATCCTCTGCAATTGCTCTGAGAGATAAGCTGCATCTCACCTAAACGATATACGATAGCATCAATGGAGATGCCGTAGGCACTTTGCAGCTCAATGAACTCGGGAAGAGAAAATCTCTTCCTGCGACCTCCAAAAAACGCTCTGATGATCTCATCTGGGAGTAACAGATGACTAGCAAATGCGGTGCAGAGCCGCTCGCCGTCTTTCTCTGAGACGGTCTCTAGGGAGCTTTTGAGGAGGAGGTGAGCGAATTCATGCAGTAAGGTCAGTCGCTTTCGTTCGGTACTCTCTATATTACTATTGTATGCGATGACGGGTATGACCTCATTGGCTAAGAAGCTAACCCCATCGAAGCCTTTTTTGCCAGCTACACCAATGACTTTGATGCCCATGGTCTCGAGTAGATTGGAGACATTTGATATGGGGGATAGGCCTAACTGATAGAGTTGTCGGACTTGCTTTGCAACCTCTTCGATGTCTGCGGGTGATGCGATGACGTCTCTAGTTATTGCGTCTCTATCGAAGGAGGTCTTGACATCCATGATCTCCTCTAGCTCTAGGTAATTCTCTAGCTGTCTCTCGATTTTCTGCCAGATCTTTTTGTCCTCTTTGCTGGAGAAGGCTTTTATCTTTCTAAAGTTTACTGACTCAATTATAGGGGTGTCTTGGTAGACGAAGTAGTCTATGGGTAGGTCAAGAGCTTCCGATAGTGCTATGAGTGTAGCACCTATAATCTCTTTACCTCCTCGCTCTAAGTTACTGATATGAGTATGAGACACTCCGACTTTGTCTGCAAGCTCTCTTAAGGTCATACCCCTCAAGGCTCGTCCTTTTCTGATTCGTTCTCCAGTTGACCGCTCCATACGTTTTAGTTCTTTTGTTTCCACTTGGTGTAAACGCTTTCGTTTACAAAGGTAGCAATAAACTCCGAGTCTGTAAACAAGAAAAAGGGGCGAAAACTAGATTTTAGAAGTTAGGGGAAAGGGCAATAGTGTCCTAAACGTTTTGCAGGATAAAGAGAAAAGGGTAGGTTTGTAAT
>OLQN01000848.1_pt1 | contig 24885 bp, 17 predicted proteins | sample 1673181 | NCBI WGS metagenome assembly OLQN01 (sample SAMEA3136763, study PRJEB25190) | human gut metagenome | biome: human gut; feature: human-associated habitat; material: faeces | place: Austria | collected 2013
GCCTTCCCGCCCGTCTGATTGAAGACCTGATGGCGTTTTTCGATGTTGTCAAAAGTCCGATTGCCGTCCGTTCGTCTAGTCTTCTGGAAGATTCCCATTATCAACCGTTCGCTGGGATTTATTCTACTTACATGGTACCCAAGCTGGAAGATAAATATGATATGCTCCGTACGTTAAGCGACGCGATCAAAGCAGTCTACGCTTCTGTCTTTTATCGTGACAGCAAGGCATATATGACGGCGACATCGAACCTTATCGACCAGGAAAAGATGGCGATCGTTCTACAGGAAGTAGTAGGGAACCGGTATAATGACCGTTTCTATCCTACTATCTCTGGTGTCGCACGTTCGTTGAATTTCTACCCGATTGGAAATGAAAAGGCGGAAGACGGAATTGCCAATATTGCTTTGGGGCTTGGAAAATATATCGTAGACGGAGGGCAGACTTTACGTTTCTCTCCTCGTCATCCGCACAATATTTTGCAGATGAGTACGATGGACTTTGCGCTCCGTGAGACTCAAACTCGTTTTTATGCACTTGACTTGAAGAATCTGGCAGATCAGTTTTCTGTGGATGATTCGTTTAATTTGCTTCGTCTAAATCTGAAAGACGCGGATGCGGACGGTTCTCTGAAGTTTATTGTTTCGACATACGATCCTTATGATCAGGTTATTCGTGACGGTTACTATCCTGGCGGGCGTAAGATATTGTCTTTTGTGAATGTTCTTCAACATGAGGTTTTTCCGTTGGCCGATACGCTCGATCAGATACTGCATGTCGGACAGGATGAGATGGGGCGGCCTATCGAGATTGAGTTTGCGGTAAATATAGATCCGCAGAATCCCGGTTTCGCTACATTCTATCTGTTGCAAGTTCGCCCGATCGTGGATAACAAGGAGGTAATGGAAGAAGACCTGACGCTTGTGGAACAAGAGGATACAATACTTACATCGACAAGCGTTTTGGGACATGGCATTGTGACGGATGTGCAGGATATTATATATGTAAAGACCGGTGCTTTCTGTTCCTCCAACAACCAGTCGATAGCCTATGATATCGAGAAGATGAACCGCCAGTTCACAGGAGAAGAAAAGAATTATGTTTTGGTTGGTCCTGGTCGTTGGGGAAGTAGTGACTCCTGGCTGGGCATTCCGGTGAAATGGCCTCATATCAGCAATGCACGTGTTATAGTGGAATGCGGGCTGGAGAATTATCGTGTCGATCCGAGCCAGGGAACGCATTTTTTCCAAAATCTGACTTCGTTTGGTGTCGGTTACTTTACGATCAACCCGTTTAAGGGTGATGGCTGGTTTGATGAGGGATATCTGAATTCCTTACCAGCGGTGGAGGAAACCGAATACCTTCGCCATGTCCGTTTCGATAAACCGGTCGTAATCAAGATGGACGGCAAGAAGAGTTTGGGAGTGGTGTTGAAACCAGAAAAGTAAAATGATAAATAAAGAGAACGTAAATGTGTTAAAACTCCTTTGTCATGATCTTTTAGGCACGGATTACATAGATAAATTTATTTTTTTCATGTAATCCATGCCTAAGTTATATCTATTGTATTTCTACACACCTTCGTCTTGGTTTCAAAACATAGGTGTTTTGAGGAAGAAACATGCATGATTCGTTTTCAAAACACCTATGTTTTGAAAACGGTCGGATTATGTCCTGATTTAGTCTTTCTTTTTGATGAAATCCGAAGGATAGTTTACCGTGTTGATCACCTCCTCGTCTTTTTGGCGAATCCAGGTTCTGAAATTGGTTGATCCTTCAGTCATCTCGATTACGCGGGCACCGTTGCTCAGGTTGTTGTACACCGTGTCGCCACCGGTGTAACGGCCGTAGGCAAGCAGGATGCCTTTCCAGAAAACAGCATAGTCGTCATCATGATCGTGTCCGACAAATACACCTAAGATATCCCCCATTTCCTTCATCGAGGCAAACATGCCGGAGTTCAGTTGCGGAGCGCAGGCTTTTTCTTTTCGGGTTCCGACCAGAATGGCCGTTTCATCTGATGCGGCCTGGTTGTATTCCGGCAGGGCGATGTGGAAGAATGCCAGCGAGGGCAGGGGAGTGCCGCCGTTTTGCTTTGTGTATTTCGCGCTGTTTTCGCGGTACCATCGGATCTGGTCAAACTTGATGTAATCATAGCCGCCTATTCCCTTGATCTGTGAATATGAGTGAGAGTCCATACAATACAGGATGGCTGCGTCTTTCTTTCCATCGGACGATTTCAAGGGAAGAATAAAGTTGGTCACTCCTGTGACTCCTGCCACGGAATCGGTCAGGTTGTAAGGTATTGTCTGTATGATATCGAATAGCTGAGTACGGGTAAGTCCCTGTTCGTCATCGTGATTGCCGAATGTCACTCCGAAGGGTATTTGGCGGTTGGCCGCTAAGTTCAGGATTGTGCGCATCCCTTCCTCTGCCGGTTGACCGTAGATGACATCACCTGTGAATAGCACTAAGTCCGGTTTTTCCGCATCCAGTACTTCGTTGATGCGTTCGAGAGAAACGGCTGACTTGGGATTCCCGTGAATGTAATGTACGTCCGTGAACTGTACGATTTTGAACTTGCCGTCTTTATTGAATTTCAAGACGGGTTTCTGTGTGTAGCCTGGTTGCAGGCATCCGAGCACAAGTGAAAGAATAATAAGAAGTTGTTTCATCTTTAGATGGTTTTTGTTTATGAATGGTTTATTCGATCGTGATGTCGAATTGATCGTATGAATCTGTTCTCCAAGCCTTTTCGGATGTCAGGGGAGAAAGTGCGAACAGGGGGGAGAATGTTTTGATCTTAATCGTCTTTCCATCCGGCATAAACTCCATGATGCGGAGCCAGCAGTCTCCCCCGTTGCCATGCCATTGACCGTCGGCGGTCTGGGCGTTGAACATCATTTGGGCTACATTCTTGCCTGTGCTGTTTTTGTCAGTCCTGAAGCTGACATTGCCCTTGTAGTCTGCTATCTCGCATTCATGTCCGCATATCACCATGCAGATGTTGGAGGAAGGATAGACCAGTTTCTGCCAGATGGCTTCTCCGTAATTGGCGGGTGATATTTTGTAGCTTTCCTTGATGTGACGTTTGGCTTCCGGTGACATATAGGAGTGTGTCAGCAGGATCACTTTATGATTTTTGTATTTGGCTTTACCGGCAACTTTGGCCGCCCATTCGATCGCCTCGTCACGCGGAGCAAATTCGAGTGATATGACCAATAGTTTTCCCCATGTGTCTGTCTCGAACTCATAAGCTGCATTTTCAAGAGTCGGAATACCTTGATAGTTCAGGCCTGTCTCGACCAATGACTTTTTCCAGCAGCTATTCCGCTCGGAAGGGAAATAATCAGGAAGGTGGCAGAGGCGGTTTTCTGCTTTCTCATATCCGTAATCGTGATTCCCGGTACAAACGACATAAGATATTTTGTCGTCGAGCCGTTCAAATGCCCTGGATGCGGCCTGCCATTGTTCTTCGCTTGTCTGATTTCCGTTTATGCCGTCCGGAATCCGTATCTCGTTCTGTTCAACCAAATCACCGGTACACAGAACTCCTTTGATATTCAAAGGTTCGATGCTGTTGGCAATCCAAGCTGTCTGTAGCTCGAATAGCGGTTGGTTAGCATCGAACTTGTTATAACTCTGCGGATCAGGCAGCAGGATCATGGAAAAAGAATGCTTGTCGGATAGTTGAGGCCGGACAGGGTAGATCTGGGCGGATATACAAAAAATATTGAGATGAATAATCGTTAAGATAAAAAAAAGTTTTTTGTTCATGATATATATATAAATTAAAAATGAGACACCGAATATAATGAATGTTTTTATATTCGGTGCTCTCTTCTATATGAATAAATTATTTCAGAAGCCACATAATACTGTTGACATCGTCAACTCCTCCCCATTGGCGATCCAAAGCTTTATACAATGATTCTTTGTTGTAGTTGGTTTCAGATTCTGGATACATGTAACGCATTGGAATTTTATCTTTTGCATTATTTAGGTTTGTTTCTGGATTGATTGGGAATTCCGGGTATCCGTTTCTGCGATATTCGTAGTAATCATCTGTGGCTATATGGAAGTATCTGGCCAGAAAAGCTTGCATCCAGATTTGCTTCAGACGATCTGTTACAGACCCGTTTGTGTTATAGGCTACATATTCGCCTTTCAGGTATGATGTAATATAATCATCTGTAATCTCTACTCCGTTGTTGTATTCAGCAGGGACAGTGGTACGGACAAACAGGAAAGAAGCTCGAATGCCTTCCTCATAATATTGTTTTGCAGAGCCGGTGATCCATCCTCTTTCAACCGCTTCTGCGAGAAGGAAATTCATATCTGCATATCCTAAACGGATGCAAGGTACTCCGACATAACTCAAACGGTATACGTCATTGGGACGGGAGTGCATACGTTTTGCGATTTTTTCTTTTTCAATGTCGTATACGCCAGCGGCATCCACTGCAGGATAGGCATTCCAGTCATTTGGCTTTAAAAGTTTTTCTCCTGCTGGCAGGTATAATTCGTTTGTCAACCCTTCTGCTGGAGCCAGATAATAAAATAATCGGTAATCTTTGAATCTTTTTAAAGGATCAATTAATGTGTGTGTGCCGGCATAATAGTCGATACTACGAGTTCCCGTTACGTGATAGGGATTTTTTTGACCATCTTTGTCAGAGTAGATGACCTGTAGGTTATCTTCATTGCTTTTAAATAGATTATTTTCTGAAACAACTTTGGAGAACGTTTCTTTTATTTGCAACTCCTGTGTATCGTCTGCCCGTTTGGATAGAGACATTAGGACTTTTAAACGTAAAACATTTGTCGCTTTTCTCCATTTTTTCGGATCTCCCTGGTAGAAAGGATCTCCGGAAAAAGCTTGTTTGGATTTTGCAAAATATTCGTCGGCAAGAGCAAGGTCTTCAAGAATGCCTTTAAATACGTCTTTTTGTTCATCATATTGGGGATAACGATGTTCTTCGATGTTCAGAGCTTCCGAATAAGGGATATCTCCCATATCCATCGTTGTACGATAGAAATACCAGCCTTTCAGAAAATAATATAAACCTGTATGAGCATCCAAATCATCTTCAGAGGATAGTTCAACCATTTTCCAGGCATTTGTTAAAGTTTGGATGTTATCAAAACTGCCTTTTCCAAAACGGTTATATTGTCCATCGTCGATTTGTTCTCCCCAAAACATCCGTTTGACCAGAAATTCATTTCTCCAGTTACTTGCCGATTTGGTCATGTCAAGAATGACTTTGGAGGCAAGCATGGAAGCGTTTACTTTAGTTGTTGTATCCGGATTGGTGTTCAGATCGTCAAAAGTAGATGTGCATCCTGATAATGAAAATATTCCTATCAGAAAGCAAGCGATTGCTTTATATTTCAGTTCCATAATTGAATTGTTTTATCAGATTAGAAATTAACTTTTAAATTGAATCCCATATAGCGTTGGGATGGGGAATTTAAGCTTTCTGTACCAGAAGAGTCTCCTCCTTTATCTGGGTCTGCATATTTGTATTCTTTAGCCCAAAGGAACAGATTTTGACCGGTGAAACCAATAGAAGCACTTTTCATTTTCATCTTTTGGCACAATGTGGATGGCAGATCATATGTGAGTGAAAGATTTCGGAGCTTGAAGAACGTTTCTTTCAGTATATTCTGGCGACATGCATTGTGATGTGAATCATGATATTTACTGATATAAGATTCATATGAGACAACAACATCATTAGGAGCAAACACGCGTGTATCTTCTATGATATTGCCATCTGGATCGCGAGTTACACTTCCTGAAACAACTTTTACCCCTTGTCCGATATAGGTTTTATTTCCGTTTACGACTTCTTCATAACGCCATTGTGTATCAGTGTCAATGACAGCTCCTGTATTCCATAACATTTGATGAGTTTTAGAGTAAGATAAACCGCCGACACGACCATCAAGCGTAAAGCTGAGTGTGAAGTTTTTGTATTTGAATGTGTTTGTGATACCCCAAACTAAATCAGGAGTAGTATTTCCGATCTTTGTTTGAAAGTTTTGTTTAACTGGCATACCTCCATTATGAATGATATTTCCTTCTGGATCACGTTCCCAATCGTAAACGGCAAGCCAATCCCAGCTAGCTCCTTCTTTGACCCATGGTTTTTTAGTCGAATAATCTGGGTCTATCGTTTTGTAGGTATATTGGTCGTGTGACCAGTTTGTTAGGATGTCCCAACTAAAATCTTTGGTCTGAATAGGTGTTCCTCCAATGGTAATTTCGAATCCGGAGCGAAGACGCGTTTCTTTAAAATTGGTTTGAATACTATTGAAGCCAGTTGCGCTGCTGACTCCTCCTTCGATAATAAAATCGGATTCCATTTTACGATAATAAGAAAAGTCAAGGAATAAACGGTTCTTAAACATGTTAGTGGCTGTTCCGACTTCCCATACTTCCGATTTCTTTGGACGTACTTGTCCACCGATCTTACTGGATGGATAAGACGCTGTTGAAAGTCCGTCCCATACATTTGTACTGACAGAATATACGTTGTTATTGGCATATATCTTGGCATCCTCTTTGGCTGTTGTCCATGAAGCCCGAACTTTTAGGAAATCCCACCAAGTTGGTAATTTGACAATCTCGGATAAAACAATACTTCCTGAAACGGATGGATAGAAGTAAGAACGCTGGTCAGAAGAAAGGGTCGAAGACCAATCATTCCTTCCGGTTACGTCCAGAAAATAAGTGCTTGCCCATGAAAGGGATGCTTTGCCGTAGACGCTATTAACTCGTTTTTGTTGTAGTTCGCTGGTTGCTTCGATTGGATCGATAGAGGCATTTAAGGAGTAGAATTCTGGAATAGAAAGCCCTCCTTTTGTTTTACTACTCATAAAGTCATAGCGTGTATAATAAATGTTTCCACCGCCTAGCAGATTCATGTTGAACTTACCCCAAGTTTTATCTGCCATTAACATAGCGTCTGTGTTTATGCTCATATCCGTACCACGGCTTACTCCAAAGAATCCTTTTTTATCCCAGGCCTGATTAGCAGAGATCGGATTTTTCCATTCATTCCGTTTTGTATACACATCGACCCCTGAACGAACCATTGCTTTTAACCAGGGAGTGATCTCATAGCTTGCATTCAAAGCGGCATTGACAACATCGATGTCGTAAGCGTCTGTAATTTCATAAGCCTTGAACCATGGATTGTCATACCAACTGTCATCATACCAGTTCTGTTGCATACCTTCTTTTCCTTTTACCCAGTAATTGCGATAATCGCGTACGTCATATTCGGAACCTCCCCAGATTACCATGTCGTATATGTAGCTACCGCTATATCCGGATCCGTGGTCATTGGTGGAAACGCGTTTATTGTAGGCTGCCGAAGCGTCCATTTTAAAGTTTTTCCAAGTCATTTCTCCTCCGACAGAGAATGTGATTTTGTTCAAATTCTGATTGGGGTATTGTCCTTTATTGTATACTTCTGTGATGGAGGCTCGGAATGAACCGTATTTACCTTTTTGAGAAATGTTGACATTATTGTTTGTAACCATGCTGAATTGCAGGAAGTTTTTGAAGTTATCTTTTCCTTTTGATACCAATTCCTGTTCACGCCATTCATAATTGAACGGATCCCAAAGAATAGCAGTGCGTCCTATATCCAGTTTATCTCCCCAGACATAGTCATTGTTGTATTTACCTCCGAAACCACGGCTATAAGAATGTTGAGTTTCAGGGAATGCGAGGTATCCGGAAAAAAACATTGTATTACTATTGATATTGATGTTCAAGCCTTCTTCATTGGCCCCCTTTTTCGTAGTTATCATTATGGCTCCACTTGTTCCGCGAGCACCATACAATGCAGAGGCTGTTGCACCTTTTAATACATCGATAGATTCAATGTCGTCGGATGCAATTTCGTCTAACGTGATGTTTCCATAGGGAACACCGTCTACAATGATTAGTGGAGTTTCTCCACGTAGTTTGATTTTAGGTGTTTCATTGAATTCCGTACTATTTTGAATATTCAAACCAGCCACTTTTCCCGTTAAGGATGTTGTCACATCTACTGTTTTTGCTAAAGGCAGATTATCTCCTTTCACTTTTTGAACAGCATATCCCAGAGCTTTTTCTTCTCGTTTGATTCCTAAGGCTGTAACAACAACTTCATCTAATTTGCGTGAATCTTCGAGTAGGGTAATATTGAATATTTCTTTATGTCCGACGGCAATATTTTTGGTTACGTATCCGATAAAGGAAATGACCAATGTCGCATTATCTGGTACTTCTAAACTGAATTTTCCATCGATATCGGAAATTGTTCCGTTCGTTGTCCCTCTTTGAATGACATTGGCGCCGGGAACAGGTTCGCCTTTTCCATCGGTGACAACTCCGGTGATCTTTCTGCTTTTCTGTTGGGCAACTAGTACCTCTTTGGGGGAGAGAATAATACTTTTATCTAAAACTTTATAGCTGATATTGGTTCCGGAGAACAATTGTTCCAATACATTAAAAACATTTTTTTGTTTACTTTTTATACTAACGATACGTGAGGTATTAACTTGTTTGTTATTGTAGAAGAAATGAAAGTCTGATTGTTTTTCAATTTCATCCAGTACCTCCTGTACAGATTTGTTGTTCACATCTATGTTTAAAAGAACATTTTGACTGTAGCTATCGGACGCGTAGGCTAATCCGACACAGATAAATAACATTATTACGGATAGTTTCATACATAATGGTATTTTCTTCAGGAGCATGAACCTAACATTCATCTTCCTGAAATGTTGGAAGCTAAAATAATTTGTCATAGATTTGTAAATGATTTAGAGTTATAAAAAAGTTGCTTATACTTGTCGCCAAACAAGTTTGCGATGGATTTTCATACGGGGAAATACGCCAATATTTTCCCGTATGTTTTGTTTTCAAGGGGGATTATTTTCTTTCATGAGATTTGATAAATAAGGTTACACTTAATATAATTCAACGATCGTTTTTTCTTTAATATTTCCTTCTTGCCCAGTTTGAGGGTCTATGAAGCGATATTGAATACCGGAAGCCAAACGGAAATGTTCGAGGATTAGTTGTAAGTGCTGCCCATCGAAAGGTCCTGTGAAGGAGTTGTTATATAACTTGTCGTTTTTTACGATGAACTCGACATTGAAACGTTTGCTTAACACTTTCAATGCTTCGTTAAATGGTGTGTTCCGGAATACGACCAAGCCGTCTTTCCAGGAAGTTTGTGTCGGAATATATGGTTTGTCGACTTTAACTTTTTTAGTATATTGGTTATAAGTGAATTCTTCATTCGGTTTCATTAAAAATGATTTATGCTTCTGATTATCGTCTAAAAATGAAAGTCGAATGGAGCCAGATACCAAGGTGGTCCTTACGCTGCTGTCGGCTGCATAGGCTTCCATATTGAATTCGGTACCGAGTACTTCTGCTTTGATATCAAATGGGGTGCTGACAGTGAAACGTTTACTTTTGTCTTTATGGACGGAAAAGTAGGCTTCACCGTTCAGCACAACATCACGTGTGTTACCTGTAAAACGCGTCGGGTGCTTCAGATAGGAACGTGAGTTTAACCATACTTTTGTTCCGTCCGGTAAATTGACTGCAGCGACCATTCCTGGATTAGTTCTGATTTCTATATATTCGATCGGATCTTTTTTTAATGCGAAATATATAGTGGAAATGATAAGCGGAAGGATGAGGATTGCCGCAATACGTTGTATCCAGGCGGATAGAGAAATTTTCCGGTGGGAATGTATCTTGCTTTTTACTTTTTTCAGGGCTGTACCTGAATCTGTTTGCCGGATACAAGTCAATGTCTCAGTTGCCAGGCATATAGATTGTATGTCCCGGGCTATTTTTTTGTTTTCTTCTGATGCAGAGATCCAATCTTCTACTTCTTGTTGCAGAGGTATGGAGAGGGTTCCGGTGAAATAACCCAAAAGTATCGATTCGTTTATTTGTTTATGTTTGTCCATAATTGTCCTTTTATAAATATGACTGACGAAAAATGAAATCTCCTAAATGAAAAGTGATTTTTTTTCATGTATTTGTAATTGTTCGTTGGATTAGAAAATATTATATTTGCAAATAAGTATAAATATTTCCGATTAAAACTTATAGAACAGTGATTTGTATGTCTTGTAATATTTCTGATATAGTGGCAGACGAAACTCTTTTTCAGGAAATCCAAAGGGGAGATGAAAAAGCGTTCGATGTCCTTTTTTTGAAGTATTACCCTTCCTTGTGTGCTTATGCCCAACGGTTTGTCGAGTATGACGACGGGCAGGAAATTGTACAGGATGTGATGGTTTGGCTGTGGGAGAATCGGGAGATGCATACGTTTGAGATCTCTCCGAAGAGCTATCTGTTTAAAGCTGTGAAGAACCGTTGTTTGACGTTGATCAGCCGAAATGAAATAAAACAGAAGATTATTAATACATTGTACGACAATCAACAATTAGAATATGAAGATCCTGATTTTTATATCGTGGAGGAACTGAGTCGTAAGATAGAAGAGGCGTTGCAACGGCTTCCCGACAGTTACCGGGAAGCATTCGAGTTAAATCGTTTCCAGCATATGACGTATGGTGAAATAGCGACGTGTCTGGAAGTTTCTTCCAAGACAGTCGATTATCGTATTCAGCAGGCATTGAAGTTGCTTCGTGTAGAGTTAAAGGATTATTTACCGATATTACTTGCCATTCTTTAAAACAATTGTTGTATAGAACAAACTTTTTTGTGATTCCAGTTCATTAGAAAATTGGACAATAACCTCTGCCTTCCCGTATTTTCTATTTCGATTAAGATATCAGATCGTTTTAGTTTGATATTTTGATACTGCTTTTTTCTGTTTTGCTGATAAACGAAAATGTGATATAGGCAGAAAATGAAAGTATGTTGTTTGGGGAGAGATAGAAAGGGGAGAAACGCTTACATTTGAGAAAAGCTTAACCCCTTGAGAATTGCTTGTGGCAAAAGAGATTGGTGGAGGTTCTGGATATTTGATAAGAAATTCAGGGCTTTATGGGCATGAGGACGGTCGTCATAGGAATGGAGACCGTCCTCGTTGCCGTGAGGTGCCGAGATCTTTATATATGAAGACGGTCGTCGGGCCAATGAAAACCGTCTTTGTTGGAAAAACTGTGCACCTTGCGGCAGGAAGTTCTTTTAGAAAGATAAAAAGCCGGATTGCGAAGCGATTTACGAAAGAAGCATATCTTTGTTAAATAAACGATATTATACAATAAGTGTTTTCATCCATTTTTCGGCCACCTGCAATGTTTCTGGTTTGCCGACATCTATCAGATGAAGGTCTTCGTCAGCGTAGGCGTGGATGTTGGCCTTGGCGCAGATGGAGAGGTAGAAGTTGATGATCGAAAACTTACCGGTCCATTCTTCCATCCAGTCGAATATTTTAGGAGACAGTACATGTATCCCGCTGAAGGCATATTCGTTATATTGGTTCGGATCGAAATCGGGGTAGAACGACTTTACTTCGCCCGTCTCGCGGTTGCGCCAACCACATAGCTTATTTTCCTTATTGAAAAGCAGATAGCGGGAGGTGTTGCGTTTGCTGACTAATAATGTCGCCAACGGATTTGTCTCTACATGATGATTGTAAAGCGCACGGAGGTCGATGTCGGACAGGATGTCGACATTGTGTATCAGAAACGGCTCATTGCCTTGTAAAAAGGCGGCGGCGTGTTTGATTCCCCCACCGGTATCGAGCAGATAATCCCGCTCGTCGGAGATATGGATCTGGATACCGAAATTATTGTTGGCTGCCAGGAAGTTGATGATCTGGTCTCCCAAATGATGAACGTTGATGGCTATCTGGTGAAAGCCGGCATCTTTCAATTTGAGGATTACATGTTCGAGCATAGGTTTCCCATTGATAGGAAGTAATGCTTTTGGAGTACTGTCGGTCAGCGGTTTGAGGCGTGTTCCCAAACCGGCAGCGAAAATCATAGCTTTCATAATATTGAGTTAAAGAGTTGTTCAATGTTTTGTTCCCTGTGTACGAGGTCTACCCGGACACCGAACTTAGAATGAATATGTTCCGCCATATGCTGGGCGGAGTAGACCGAACGGTGCTGGCCCCCCGTGCAACCGAAACAGATCATCAGATTGGTAAATCCTCGGTCCATGTAACGTTTGACAGAAGCATCCACAATTTCATAAGCATGATCTAGGAAACGAGTGATCTCTCCGTCTTCTTCGAGGAAACGGATCACCGGTTCGTCCAATCCGGTAAAATGATTGTAACGTTCGTATTTACCAGGGTTATTGATGGCGCGGCAGTCAAAGACAAATCCGCCGCCATTGCCACTCGGATCGTTGGGAATTCCTTTTTTATAGGCAAAACTGACGATCTTGACTTTGAGCGTATGCTTCTGGATGTCGTCATAGAACTGAGACAGGTTTGTCAGCTCCCGTAGTACGGTACATAAATAGGGATACTCCGGATAATCTTCTTTCAAAAGTTGCCGGAGGTTGTCGATAGCGAAGGGGACACTTTGGATAAAATGCGGTTTCTTTTCGAAATATCCCCGGAAACCGTAGGCTCCCAAGACCTGTAAAGTCCTGAAAAGAACGAAATGGCGTAATTGCCGGAAGAAATGCTTTTCGTCTATGTCCATATACCCGCGTAGTGCTTGCAGATAGTCGGCTATCAATTCCTGTCTCAACTCAGCGGGATATTTGGCTTTCGCCTGCCAGAGGAAAGAGGCGACATCATAGTAGATCGGGCCTTTGCGTCCTCCTTGGAAATCAATGAACCAGGGTTCGCCATTTTTTACCATCACGTTGCGCGACTGGAAATCCCGGTACATGAATGTCGGTGTATGGTCTTGCAGAAGGACATCGCTCATTTTCTGGAAATCATCTTCCAAAAGGTTTTCCTGGAATTCCATTCCGGTAGCTTTCAAGAAACAGTATTTGAAATAGTTCAGGTCCCAAAGGATCGAACGCCTATTGAATTCGGGTAGAGGATAGCATTGGCTGAAGTCGAACCCCTCCGCACCTTTAAACTGCAGAGTCGGCAGAAGTGTGATCGTCTTGTGCAGCAAAGACTTTTCCGTCTCGTCGAAGAAACAACTTTTCCGTCCTTTCTCAATTGCTTGAAAGAGCAAGGTGTCGCCTAGGTCTTCCTGGAGATAGAACGATTTATCAACCGACCAGCAATAAACCTGGGGAACGGGCAATCTCTTTTCCCGGAAATGCGCGGCCATATAAATAAAGGCATTGTTTTCCTCTATGGAAGTTCCGCTAACTCCGATCAGGGAAACGGAACCTGACAATCTGAAATACCGGCGGTTAGAGCCGGAAGAGGATAGTTCGGTTATATCAGTTGCCGGTGAACCGGTATGTGTCTGGTAAAGTTGTTTTAATTCTTCAGTAATCATGTTTTTCTATTTTCGGCACTAAAGTAGCAAACAATTGACAATTGGCAATTGAGAATTGACAATTTTGTTGGGAAATAAGAGAGGCGGACGTACCGTTTTACCGGAACGCCCGCCTTCTTTATGACCATTAATCTCTAATTGTCTCTCTTTTTAATTGCCAATTGATTAAAGAATGCCTTGTGCCATCATCGCTTTGGCTACCTTCATGAAGCCCGCAACGTTTGCACCTTTCACGTAGTTTGTGTAGCCGTCGGCTTGTTTGCCGTATTTTACGCATTGTTCGTGGATATTCTGCATGATGCTTTTCAGTTTGGCATCAACCTCTTCACTGCTCCAGCTCAGTTTCTGAGCGTTCTGCGTCATTTCCAGACCGGAAACAGATACACCGCCGGCATTGGCTGCCTTACCCGGAGCGTACAGGATCTTAGCTTCCAGGAATGCGTCGATAGCTTCAGGAGTAGAAGGCATGTTGGCTCCTTCCGATACGGCGATACAACCGTTGGCGAGCAATGTCTTGGCATCTTCTCCGTTCAGTTCGTTCTGAGTCGCACTCGGCATTGCAATGTCGCATTTTTCTCCCCAAGGACGAGCACCTGCCACATACTTGCAACCATATTGTTCTGCATATTCACGGATACGGCCGCGATAGAGGTTCTTCAGTTCCATGATGTAATCCAGCTTAGCACGGTCGATACCGTCCGGATCGTAGATGTAACCGTCCGAGTCGGACATCGTCACGACTTTAGCGCCGAGGCTGATCAGTTTTTCAACGGTATATTGGGCTACGTTACCTGAACCTGAAACGCAAACGGTCTTTCCCTTGATGTCGATTCCCCTTGTATTCAGCATTTCCAGCAGGAAGTAAACATTTCCGTAACCGGTAGCTTCGGGACGGATCAGTGAACCGCCGAATTCGCGTCCTTTACCGGTGAATGTTCCCGTGTTTTCCTGAGCCAGTTTTTTATACATTCCGTACATATAGCCGACTTCGCGTCCGCCAACACCTATATCACCTGCGGGAACATCCGTGTCCGGGCCGATATGACGCCATAATTCCAATACGAAAGCCTGGCAGAAACGCATGATTTCAGCATTTGACTTACCGCGCGGGCTGAAGTCGGAACCTCCTTTTCCACCACCCATCGGCAGGGTTGTCAGCGAGTTCTTGAAAGTCTGTTCGAAAGCCAGGAACTTAAGGATCGACTGGTTTACAGAAGCGTGAAAACGGATACCACCTTTGTACGGGCCGATCGCATTGTTATGCTGGATACGGTATCCCATGTTGGTTTGGATCTGTCCCTTATCATCCATCCAGGTTACGCGGAAGGAGAAAATACGATCGGGAATACAAAGACGTTCGATCAGGTTGCTCTTTTCGAATTCGGGATGTTCGTTGTAAACCTCTTCGATTGTTCCTAATACTTCTGAAACTGCCTGATGATATTCCGGTTCATTCGGAAATCTTCTCTTTAAGTTGTCTAAAACTTCACTTGCCTTCATAAGACTGATTTTATTTAGAATGTTATATTTGTAATATCAATTTGTTAACCGGTAGCCGTTTTTTTAATGACCTCGCAAAGGTAAGCTAAAATTTTACACAAACAAATATTTGAAAGAAAAAATGCATTAAAAATATCATTTCGGTATTTTAATCGGGTAAAAGTAACTAAATGTCACTCGTCTCTTCGCCTTCTGCTCTTATAGATAGGGACGAACACAATGATAGCTGACGCAACCAAGGCAAAAACGATGTCGAAGGTTATCTTTTCGCTGTATGCAAGCATCATGTAGCAAAGGATACCCCACAAAAGAGTGATACATACGGCTTGACTATTTGTAATCTTTCTGCGTGCCATAGTTTACAATTGTTTAGTTGGATGAAACAAGCGAGCCGAAGTAAATGACCAAGGCCAGGAATACGGCTACAAGGATAAAAAGAACGATGATCTGTTTTTCGAGGGGCAGATGTCGGAGGAACGGAACGTGGCGTACCCAACCGGAAACGGCTTGGAGCTGCTCGTCCTCTTCGTCTTCTTTCGGAAATTCGTATCCGTTTGCTTCCAGAATCTCCTTTGCACGGGGAACTTCGCTTTCAAGCAGTTCGATGCGGATGCCGCCCACATTGACCGGGTATTGGATCCGGCTCGTATATTCGTTTCTCAGGTAACAGTTGACCCCTTCCGATTTCAGGAGGGATTCGATCATCTGTGCTGCTTCCGGTTCATAGAAACGGGCTATTTCGACTATTTTATCTTCCATATTAATATGTTGTTAATGTAAATGATGATTTACCCGTTTATTAATTTATCCGCAATTTCTGTAGCCTGGCGAATACGGTCGGCCATGCCGATACCGCTTTTGATGTTTCCGGCCAGCGTAAGGCCGGGGTAGCGCGCTTGCAGTTCGTCGATCGTTTCGAAACGGGAGCCGCTGCTCTGTTCATATTGCGGAATGGCATGTTCGTGACGGAAGATACGGATCATATCGGGTTCTGTCTCTTCCGGGAATTTCAGCATGGTGTGGAGCTCGCGCCTGATGAGTGCTTTCAGCTCCTCTTCCGGCCAGGTCGTCAGGTCGGCATGCTTTACGCCTCCGATAAAGAACGAGAAGAGAGCACCCTCTTCCGGAGCCCGTCCGGTAAAACAAGCGGAGGGGAAAAGAATTCCGAGTACGTCTTTTTTCTCACAGGAAGGAACCAGACCTCCAAACGCATCGAAGCGTAATGCACCGGTGTCGCGGAACCCGACGCTGGCCTGTACGACCGGTGCATAATGCAGGTTACTGATCCGCTCCATCTTTTCTTTCGGGACGAAAGGCAACAGGGCGGGCAATGTATAAGCACCGGTGGTTGTGATTATCCGTTCCGCAATAATGGTCTGTTCGCCGTCGGCTGTCGAATAGGTAACCATCCATTTGTCTGCACAAGGGCGGACCGTGACGTCGGCGGCCGAAAGTGTGATGCGGGCCGGACCGATTGCCTCGGCCATCGCACCGGTCAGTTTGTCCAATCCTCCGGCGGCTGAAAATACTTTCTTGCTGGCGAGACGGTCGCGATCTGTTTTCGGCTGCTTGGCTTTCGCGATGGTTCCGCGGATGAAGCTCCCGTATTGCTGTTCCAAGTTGCAGAGCTTCGGGAGCGCATAACGAGTGACGAGTTTCATCGGATCGCCGGCGTAGACACCGGACAGAAACGGGTCTACCGCATAGTGCAGGAACGATTTACCCAGGCGGCGGGCAGCTAACTCGCCGACAGATTCATCCGGGTTATTGCCTTTTGCCCGAAACGGCTCTCCGAGGATACGGAACTTGTCGCCAAGCGTGAACAGAGGAGTCGTGACCGCACTGAACAGTCCGGACGGGAGAGCCCGGAACCGGTTCCCTTTCCAGATCAGCCGGCGCTTGGATTCTTCGCGGGCAGTCTCCAGTGCACAGGCAGGGGAGAGGGCTTCGAATAGTTCGGCGACTTCGGGATAGGAGACTACACCTGTATTGGGGCCGCTTTCGTAGACAAAATCCTTTTCGCGGAACGTATGGATTTGTCCTCCGACGCGATCAGCCTTTTCGAGGATATGAATGTCTTTTCCGGCGCGGGTCAACCAGAAGCCGGTTGTCAATCCGGTCAGTCCGGCGCCGATAATCAAAATATCTGTCTGTTGGGGTTCCATTGCGTTATACCGGTTTAGAAAATGATTTATTTGTTCCGAGCATCAGCTTGTCCAGCGAAGCCGCTACGTTTCGGACGAAAAGCCTGCCTTCAGGTGTCATCCTGATTTGATTTTCGTCAAACTCGACCAATCCGTCCTCTGCAAATTCGCGTAGACAGGCTTCGTCATAGGCGGTTGCCTGCTTGATGGAGCGGGCGGGGACGGAAAGCTGTTCCGACAGTTCGTTCCAGTCGATCCGGTAGTTGCACATTAACATTTCGATTGCCTCCCGTGTGATCTGTTCCTCCCGGCTCAGGAGATATCCTTTGGCGACAGGCAAGATGCCGGCTTCGACTTTCTCGATATACTCCATGATGTCTTTTGTGTTCTGGGCGTAAGCCGTTCCGAGCTGGCTGATCCCTGTCACGCCGAAAGCATAGACCTGACCGGTTGTGCGGCGCGTGCAATATCCCTGGAAATTACGATGTAGTTGTCCGTTCAGCAAAGCTGTGTATAACTCGTCGTCTTTGCGGACGAAATGATCCAGCCCGATCGGCTGGTAGTCCGCTTCGCATAAGATTTTGCGGGCCGCTTCGAACATCCGGCTCTTCTCGTCGCCCGAAGGCAGTCCGGTTTTTTCCAATACCTTCTGCCGGGGGAAAGCCCAGGGCACATGCGCATACGAAAAGGTGACGAGCCGGTCCGGTTTCAGGGAAACGGCTTTTTCGATCGTTTCGGCAAAACTCGCTTCCGTCTGGTGGGGCAAGCCGTAGAGGAAATCCATGTTGATGCGTACTCCGCATGAGCGCAGGATCGTTACGATTTCTTCCGGTTGCAGCAGCGGGGCTTGCCTGTGTACGGTTTGCAGGACTTGTTTGTTGAAGTCTTGGATGCCGATGCTAAACCGGTTGAATCCCGCGGTTGCCAGTTTCTCCCAATCCTGCCCTGTCATCCAGCCAGGATGACATTCGATTGCTTTTTCCGGATTTTCAATCAATTCGAACGTATCTGAAACATGTGCGTTCAACTCTTTCAGCTCAAGAGCCGGAAGAAATGTCGGGGTTCCTCCGCCGTAATGGATCTGCGAGACTTTACGTTTCTTGTCGAGTAAAGGCAGTATCAGGTCGATCTCTTTATGTAATGCGGCTACATATCGATCTATGATTTCAGGCTTGGGAGCGGCGTAAGAATTGCATCCGCAATAATGGCAGAGACGTTGGCAGAAAGGAATATGAAAATAGAAGGAAACCGATTCCGGCTGCTGGCGGTTGGATTCACGGATGGCATCCGCATAATCCCGGCTTGTGAACCCGTCATGAAAATAGTTTGCCGGCGGATAGCTGGTGTACCGGGGAACCGGCACATTGTATTTATCTAAAAGTTCTTGTTTCATATCGTATTTTTATCTTTTCTGAAAACCGTTACTATATAAATGAGGGATATCAGGGCGATGCTTGCCTCGAAGAAGAAGAGTCCGTGATAACCCGTATGATCTGCAATTCTTCCACTCAGGATGGCCATCAACATGCCGCTGAGATGCGTGATGACCGTCTGGATCGTGAAATCCGTCCCTTCGCGCCCGGGGCGTACACTGTCCATTGCTGTCGTATAGACCACGATCGTCGCCATCCCGTAGCTGCCCCACAGAAGGAAAATCCCGCCGTAGAGCATGGGCGTCGTCGGATGCACGTAGGAGAGTCCGAGGAAGTAAAGTGTCGCCATCAAGACAAACACCGCGAACAGGATGCGCGCGCGGAAACGGCCGATCCGCCGTACGATCATCCCTCCGGCAAACGAGGAGAGGAACCCGACGAATGTCCCCGCGACTCCGCTCATCACCCCGATCTCCTTCATGTCGTAGCCCAGGTCGACCAGCCAGGGTTTCAGCATGGCGAGCGTACCGATCAGGCCGGAATAGTAAAGAAAGAGGAAACCGATCTGTTTCCAGATGCTCCGGCGGGCGAAGAAATAGATCACATCTGCCTTTTTGGCCCGTTCGTGCGATTCCTTCGGCTGGATGCGGATGCCTTTGTTGAAAAAGAGTGGCAGAAGGGCGGCGATGACGAACAGCGCGACGCAAGGCAGCAGACCGTTCCAGCCGATTTGCTTGAAGAGCAGGAGCAAGACACCGCCCCCGATCATCGAACCTCCGAAACTTCCCATCGACTGCATGCTGTTTGCAAGGCTTTTATCTTTCCGGCTGAAAGCGAGTACCGCCAACGCGTCGGTCGCGATATCCTGCGTGGCGGAGGCGACGAAGGATATGATGATCAAGGTGACGATCGTATAGAAGTCCGTATGGAAATCAAGGAAAGCGACGGCGAAGATCAGGCCGGCGTAGATCAGTTCGGAAGAAAAAATCCACCGTTTATAGTCGCCCGTCGTCACGGCATGGCGGTCTACCATCGGCGACCAGAGGAATTTCAGGATCCAGGGCAGCTTGATCAGCTGGAGAAGCCCGATGGCCGAGAGTGAAAAGTCCTCCTGCCGCATCATGACGGGGATGACGGTGGAAAAGAAACTCATCGGGATCGTCTGCGCAATGTAGAGGCAGAAGAAGGTCGCGAGGTTGTATGTTTTATCTTTCTGTATCATAATATCGTTATATAATCATCCGGCTTCCGGACGAGACTTTAAGAGTTTTCAAAGTGTCGTCCGAAATTCGGCTGGGACTTTTGGAGTTTTCAAAGTGTCGTCCGAAATTCGGCCGGGACTTTTGGAGTTTTCAAAGTGTCATCCGAAATTCGGCCGGGACTTTAAGAGTTTTCAAAGTGTTGTCCGAAGTTCGGTCGGGGACTTTAAGAACTTTTAAAGTGTCGCCCGAACTTCTGCCGAGACTTTTAAAAACTCAATTGTATATTCCCGCCGATCGTGAACGGCCTTCCTTTTTGTGCCAGGCCCTTTCCGCCTGTCTCGAAATAGAAAGCCGAATAGTCTGCACCGGTCATATTTTTCGCCCAGATCGCAAAGGTAATAAAATCTTTTGTGGCAGATACTTTTGCATTCAACAGTCCGTAATAAGGTTGCGAAACCTTGTTGTCTTCTTTCCACAGGATGCGTCCCGTCCCGGTGTAGTTCGCGCTGACCGTGAAGCGGTCGATGTGACGGCAAGGGTTCGGGATCGTATAATCGGCTCCGACAGCGAAAGTGTGGCGCGGGACCATCGGCAGGAAATTCCCGCTGTAGTCGATGCCTCGCCGTTCGTCCTTGTAATCTTTGAAGGTGGCATGTGTGAAGCCGTAGTTCACCTGCACCATCAGCCCGTTGACCGGATTCCCTTGCAGACTGACCTCGACGCCTTTGCTCTCGCTACGCCCGGCGTTGCGCAGGAATTGCCCGTTCTGGGTGGCGAGCATCTGGTAAATCTGTTGGTTTTTCCAGTCGATCCAGAAAAAGCAGAACTCGGCGTTCAGGCGGTTGTCGAGGAACGGGTGTTTGGCTCCAAACTCGTAGTTCCAACTGGTTTCGGGGCGGAACGTGCGGTCTTCCTCACGGTCGAAAGAGGTGTTGAAGCCGCCTGTCTTATATCCCTTCGTCACGGTGGCATAGAGCATGCCGGTGGAGGGAAACATATATTGCAGGGCGATCTTCGGCGTGACCTGGCTGAACTTGAGCCGGCTGTCGAAGGCGTCCATCTGTTCGCTGCCGCCGTCCGTTTCTTTGTAGAAAAGGAAATCGTTGGAGGTATGCTCATAATCGTAGCGGATACCGAAAGTCAGTGACAGGCCGCGCGTCAGCAGGTCGTCGATTGTGGATTGGTGGTAGAAGGCGACACCATAGGCCGGCGTGTCGTACAGCTTGCGTGTCGCATAGTCTTTGGTGAAATAATCGAGTGTCACGGTGTTGTCGATCCCCTGCCAGAAACCGAAGGCGCCGAACAGCCATTTGTAACGTCCGGGAGTTGTCGATTTGATGTTCAGTTCTTCGGAAAACATTTTCTGCTTCATATCCTGACGCGCGAAATAGATGCTTCGGGGAGAGAAATCCTGGTCGATGCCTTGATGGTCCGAGAGATATTGGAAGGCGGTCCGGCTGTTGATGCTGTAGCCCGTCCCCTGGTAATCTGCCGAGAAGCCGGTCGTCGAAAGCGTCCGTTTGTAGAAACTGTAATCGTTGTAGTCGACTTCGCCCGGTTTATGCGTGACCGAATCGCAGACGGCGTAGGGATAGCCGCCTTGGACTGAACGGTCGAACGAACTCATTAGCCCGAAAGAAAGGTTCTTCTGAGGCTTCCATTCCAGGCGGATGCGGGCGGAGCCGGACTTCATGTCGTCCGCTTCCTTGTCTGTAAACAGGTTGGTGAAGTAGCCGTCGCTGTTCCGGTAATCACCGGAGATGGCATATCCGAACTTTTCTCCGATCTTTTTATAATGAGAGAGGGCATAATCGCGGTAACCGTAGCTACCGTTGGAAAGCCAGACATTTGTCCCCTCGTATTTCAAGGGCGATTTCGTATAGACGTTGATGATGCCGCCCATCGTGTTACGACCGTAGAGCGTCCCTTGCGGACCGCGCAGCACCTCGATCCTGTCCACCTCGTTGAAATCGAAATCGAAAGCCGATTTTTCGAAATAGGGGATACCGTCCACATAAAGCCCGATCGAGGGAGCGTTGATTTTCGATCCGATCCCGCGGATATAGACCGGCGAGGTCAGTTTCGATCCGTAGTCCGGCATAAAGAGGTTCGGGATAAAGGAACTGAACTCTTTGATCCCCGTGATGTTCCGGTTCTGGATCGCCGTCCCCGTCACGGCCGATGCCGACAGGGGTTCCAGCCGGAGGTCGCGCTGTTGCTTGAACGACTGCACGACCACTTCGTTCAGTTCAACATTGCGGATCTTCGCCGTATCTTTTTCTATCTCTTCCCCTCTTGCCGTATAGGCGAGGCAGAGCAGTATCGGGAGGTAGTATAATAGTTTCATGTCTTAAAATGTAACGGTGATTTCGCCGCCGATCTGGAACGGTTTGCCTTTCTGGATGAACGACTGGTTGAACGATTCGAAATAGAACGCCTGGTAGTCCGTGTTCGTGATGTTACGGCTCCACAGGTTGAGGTTGACGATTCCCTTGCGGATGCCCACTTTGGCATTGACGAGGCCGTAGAACGGCTGGCTGATGTCGTTCTTCTCCGTCCAGAAGATCTTGCCTGCTCCGGTGAACTGGGCGGATACGATGAACTGGTCAATCATCTTCCGGTGGAGTAGTTTCGTGTATTGCAATCCCAGGCTGACGGTGTGGCGTGGCGTGTAAGGAATGAAATTATCCTTGCAGTCCGTTTTCACGATCTGGCTGTTCTCGTCCTTGTCCGTGAAGATGTAATCGCGGAAAGTGGCACGGGTAAAACCGTAGTTGAGGTCTGCGGTGAGTCCGTCCGTGATACGGCTGCGCAGGCTCAGTTCCACGCCATAGCTGTTCGCCTTTCCTCCGTTGGTGATCATGCGCCCGCTGCCGTTCTCGGCAAAGCTGGTGAGTTGGAGGTCGCGGATGTCCATGTAGAAGAAGGTCAGTTCCGCACTCAGCCTGCCCCGGACCAGTTCGCTGCGGATGCCTGCTTCGTAGTTCCAGCTGTGTTCCGGTTTGTAGGAAGCGATGTCTTTCACTTCGCCCGGCTGTTCGGCCTTGTCGGGAGCAAACTTCGACATCAGGTCGTATTTGGCTTGGGCCTGGACCAGATCGCCGAACATCTGCACGTTATATCCTCCTGTCTTGTATCCTTTGGCGACCGAGAGATACGTGAATGTTTCGGGTGTGCACTGGTAACGGAGCGAAACCTTCGGCAATACTTGCAGGAAATCCTGTGAGATGTTGCCGTCCATAGTCGTCGTGACCGGTAGCGTCATTTTCATCGGGCCCATTTCCACACCGATCTTCATGCTGTCTACTGCTGAATGATAGTCCAGGTTCGCTTTCTCGTAATCCAGGCGGATACCGGCGGTGATGGAAAGCCCTTCGACAAAGAGGTTATTGTAGGTCGATTGGTGGAAAGCCGCGAAGCCGTAGGTCGGCGTGTCGAAGTTTCCGGGGAAATAAATCTGGTTCAGTTCGTCCCCCTGGACAGTAAGCTTCGGTGCTTTTGGGTTATTCGCCAGTATGTCGTCGAACGCTTTCTGCAAAATGCCCGTCAGCCCGTCTTTCTTGAAGACGACCGGACCGTCGGTGTTCAGGCTGTTATAAAAACCGTAGGCGCCGAAGCTCCATTGGTAATTGCTTTTTGTATTGGATTTGATCGCCAGTTCTTCGCTCCAGGCATATTGTTTCTGCTTTTGGTGAAGGGTGAAAACAGACTGTTCCGTATAGTCCTGGTCCATCTTCATGTCGTCTTTCAGATATTGGTAGGCCGTGGTGGAAGAGAGGATAAAACGGTCTGTTTTCCATTCCAGATACAGGCTGTTGTTCAGCGTGCGGCGCCAGTAGGAACTCGGATCGTTGATGCGGATCGGCTGCACAGTCCCGGTCTGCGGGTCGTACTGCCCGTAGGGGAAGGCTTTTTGCGTTACATAGTCATAGTTGAATGTATATTGCGCCTTCAGATGGTCCGTAATATACCCCTCTAATTTGAATCGGCCGCCTGCCGATTCCTCCTTATCGGCCTTTGTGCCGTTATATTCGTTGATGAAAAAGCCGTCGTTACGGTCGTAATACCCGTTTAACGAGATCCCGATGTTTTCTCCGATCTTGCTGTATTGGGACACTTTGGCTTTGGCCGCCCCGTAATTGCCCATCGACATCGTGACTTTTGTCCCCTGGTAATCGAAGGGGGAGAGGGTGTAGATATTGACGATGCCCCCCATTGCGTTACGTCCGTAAAGGGTTCCCTGCGGTCCCCGTAAAACTTCGATGCGTTGGATATCGTTCAGCTCGAAATCGAAAGCGCTTTTATCCAGATAGGGGACATTGTCGACATATAATCCGATGGATTGCCCGCTGCTACGCGCTCCGATTCCGCGTATATAAATGGCCGAAGTCATTTTCGAACCGTAGTCCGGCATATGGGGACGAAAGCGCTGATATCCTTGAGAGCATCTATCTGCCTGGTTGCTATCGCTTGGGGCGAGAGGATGGAAACGGCTCCCGGAAGCGTGCGGAGATCGTTCGTCTCCTTTGTGGAAGAAGTGACGATCACCTCACCTATATTATAGGTCTTGATCGTGTCGTTCACATTTTCATTCACCCGTTCGGCTTTAATCGGTTGCAAACACGTAAGCGCGCCTGCGACAAGGACATACAGATAGCGTTGATTCATCGTATTAATTGTAAACTATTAGTATTTTACGGTTGCAAAGGAACGGTAAAGATGAATGGGAATCAATCACTACATGTAGTGATTTTAAAGTTCGATGTCGTCGCCTGAAATAATGCCGTTCATGATGGCATAGAAGGTAAGTCCCGATACTGTTTTGATGCCGAGCTTGGTCGTGATGTTCTTGCGGTGGCTGAGGACTGTGTTCAGGCTGATGTTCAGCTTGTCTGCAATTTCTTTGTTGGTGCTGCCTTTGACGATTAATTGGAGGACGTCCGTTTCGCGGGTGGACAGTTCCTTGTTGTTGTCGCTGGAAATACTGTTGTTTTCTCCGGTAAAAAGTTGTTCCAACTGCTCGATGATGACTTCCTGCGAGGCCTTGATCGTGACCACGGCGACGATCGCCGTGGCGAGCAGGGCGATCCACAGCGACGCGCCCTCCTTTGTCTTGATGTGTACCATAGGCTTACTTCATGTAGTTTTGCATCAGCCGGGCGATGTATTTGCCGACGATGTCGAATTCGAGGTTCACGACCGAACCCACGCCGATGCGGCAGAAGTTCGTATGCTCGAACGTATAGG
>OLQN01000850.1_pt1 | contig 24779 bp, 20 predicted proteins | sample 1673181 | NCBI WGS metagenome assembly OLQN01 (sample SAMEA3136763, study PRJEB25190) | human gut metagenome | biome: human gut; feature: human-associated habitat; material: faeces | place: Austria | collected 2013
TAACAACTACTTTACCAACTGAGTGAGCCATAGAACCAATATTTAATTCTTTAATATCAACTCCACCTTCAATAGCTCTTAAAGCATCTTGAGGAGTTTCAAATAACAATAAAGCTTTAGTAGCACCAAAACGAGGATCTTTAGCGACTTCAATCATCTTTTTGACTGGTACAACGTTTGCTTTAACACCTGGTGGTGCAGCTTGTTCAATCATTTGTTTACGTAATGCATCTTGAGATACTGCATCAGATACAACAATGATACGAGTTGGTTGAGTTGATTTTGTCCAAGTAGTAGCTACTTGACCATGTAATAAACGTGTATCAACACGAGCTAAGACATATTTAATATGTCCATCTCCAAGAACAGTTCCTTCAGGAATAGCCCCAGCAGGTGCTGGTTTTTCAGCTTTTACTGCTTCTTCCTTTTTAGGTTCTAATTCTTCTGGACGAATGTTAACTCCGTCTCTAGCAACTTCACAGATATGAGTTGCGATTTCATGTGCGCTGTCAGTAGACATACGCATTGCATATGCTTCAATAAGCATTGGTAAATTTAACCCAGTAACGATTGCCCAATGATCTTCATGACCGTTAAGTAATAAGTTTGCTTGATTGAAAGGAGTACCACTCCATAAATCAACTAAGAAAAGAACTTCGTCTTGATTTTCAAAAGTGGAAATAGCTTCTTCCATTTTTGCTCTTAAATCATCAGGACCTTCACTTGGTTGTAAAGTCACAGCTTTTACATCTTTTTGTTCACCGAAAATCATAGAACCAGATTGTAAAATTCCATTAGCGAATTCACCATGACTTGCAAGAATAATTCCTACCATATTTTTCCTCCCTCTCTTTAATTAACATTGAATAACAAAAAAAGTAGGCCAACTATTTAAAAGAAGATACAATAAAGCTATTGCTCTTTTTTAAAATAGTTAATGCCTACTTAAAGTTACACACTATTGAATATTCAATTTAATTACAGTGGTATACTAACACCAAAAAATGTAAGCGTCAATCATTTTTTTGCATTTTTATGTTCTTTCATTATTTTTTATCATACAAAAAATAATGAAAAGAATAAAATATAATATAAAACAATCACAATTTATCAATAAATAAAAAAAGGAGTGACCCCTAATTTTGAAATGCACTTGATAAAATTCTTTCCAAATGTAAAGCAAGATAACCAACTTCTGATTCTGGTAATTCTTTATGAAGTACCTTTGATAAATTATCACACATTCTTATTGCTTGTTCATAAGCAAAAGGAAATTTATTTTTTGTAAATTCACTAATATCCATTTGTAATTGTTCATTAGTATTTAAACGAATGATTAGGAATTTAATATGATTCATTAAACGGGCATAAGAAATAGATTCAATATCAATTTTTACATTTAAATCCGTTTGTAATTTAATAATACTTTCATGAACAATACGAGCAGCTTCCATGGATTCTCCTACTTTATTAGAAGAAATTGCCGAGTGAATATGTAAAGTAATGAAACTTACTTCATCATTGTTGATTTCTTTATTAATAAAAGATTTAATTATTTCTTTTGATTTTAAAGCAACTTCATATTCATCAGGGAAAAGAAGTCGTATATCATAAGTAAATGGATTACTAGGCATGATATTTTCATCCATACGTTTGATTGTAAAATGAATATGATCAGCAAGTGGAATAAGAATATCATGATTTACTTTTTGAAATTTATTAGTTGCTTCTTTGATGATTTCAGCCGCAATTTCTAAATAAACTGGATTAATATAATCAATAACTTTCTTTAACTTATCTTTGGCTTGATAGTTTTTTTGCATCATATATTTTTTAGCTTGAGGTGGAATTTCAAAATGATCATTTACTTTTTTACCAAAACCAATTCCTTTAGCCAAAATAATAATTTCATTATTACCTTCTTTAGCAAGAATGGTATTATTATTTAATATTTTTAAGACTTGATACATTTTGTTCACCTACTCTCTTATTTTTAAAACTGTTTCGCCACTTTTTTTATTTCCATAAATCTTTTCAAGAGACCCTTGTCCTTTGGTTACGATCATTAAAAGACAATCATCTACCGCATTTTCTTTAATATAATGCAAATCTGCATTCCATAAAAGATCTCCTTTTTTGACCCTTTGATTTATTTTAACAAGAAGTTCAAACCCTTGTCCATTTAATTTTACGGTATTAATACCAAAATGAATCAATAATTCCATTCCATTATCCAATTCTATACCAATAGCATGTTTTGTAGGATAAAGCATGGAAATCGTTCCATCACAAGGAGAAACCACTACACCATGAAGAGGGCGAATCATTAAACCATCCCCTAGAAGTTTATGGGCAAAGATATCATCACTACAATCTTCAATTGGTAAAACTTCGCCATCAACAATATTCCCAATTTCTAAATCTGTTGTATGATAAACAATTGTTTTTTCTTCATCATAAGCTTCAGGGACGTTTTCAAGATAATCATCAATCTTTGTTTTTAAAGAAGAAGCTTTAGGACCAAAAATAATTTGAATTGCATTTCCTTGTAATAATACAGCTGCAGCCCCTGCTTGTTTTAAAGAAGCTTCACTTACTAATTCAGGTTCTTGTAAGGTTGCACGTAATCGTGTAATACAACAATCTAGATCTGTAAAGTTATGGCGACCACCTAATCCTTTAAGAATCATTTGAACTTGAGGATCAATTAAGGATTGATCAAAAGAATAATCCATTTTCTTTTTATTAAAAATCGTTAATTTATTATCATCTTCTCTTCCTGGAGTTTTTAAATCAAATTTCTTAATTAAAAAACGGAATGAAAAATAATATAGGAAGAAATAAATAAGCCCAAAGATTACAATAAAAATCCAATGAGTTTTACTATTGCCTTGTAATACCCCAAAAACAAGAAAATCAATCAAACCACAAGAAAAAGTAAAGCCAATTGTCACTCTTAAAGCTTGTGCTAAAACAAAAGCCGTACCCGCTAAAAAGACATCCACTACAAATAACATAGGTGCTACAAAGATAAAAGTGAATTCAATCGGTTCAGTAATTCCAGTCAATATACTGGTAAGAGCCGCTGATAAAAAGAGACTTCTTACAACTTTTTTTGATTCATCTTTAGCACATTGATACATCGCTAAAGCAGCACCTGGTAAACCGAAAATCATAATCATAAATTCACCAGAGAAATATTTTGTTGCTTCAACACTGAAATGTTTTAGGTTTGGATCAGCTAATTGAGCAAAGAAAATATTTTGAGCACCATGAACTAAGACCCCATTAATTTCCATTGATCCCCCAATAGCTGTTTGATAAAAAGGCGTATAGAAAACATGGTGTAAACCAAAAGGAACAAGAGCTCGTTTAACAATTCCATAAACGAAAGTACCTCCATAGCCACTACTAGCAATCAATTGTCCAATCTTAAAGATACTTGATTGAATACTAGGCCAAATATAAAACATTAAAAAACCAATAAAAATATAAACAATTGTTGAAATAATTGGGACAAATCTTTCCCCTTCAAAGAAAGACAAAAAATTAGGTAATTGAATTTGATAGAAATGGTTATGTAAATAACTCACACCTAAACCAACAATAATCCCACCAAAGACTCCCATTTGTAGTGACATTTGTCCATATACATTTATCAATGTTCCATCTACGGCATCAACTAAAACTTTATTACCATTAATAACACCATTAAAAGTAAGTAAACTATGAATTGTTGAATGCATCACAAAAAAAGCAATAATCGAAGATAAAACAGCGACTTCTTTTGATTTCTTAGCCATTCCTGAAGCAACAGAAGCGGCAAAAATTAACGGTAGATTATCAAAAATAGTTTGTCCAACAGCCATTAATAACGTTAATATTTGATTTAAAATTGTTCCATATCCCAAAATACTTTCCATACCAAGTGAGGCAATCGTTGCTTCATTTGTAAGTGAACTTCCAATTCCTAAAAACATCCCTGCAATTGGAAGAACCGCAATAGGTAACATAAAACTACGTCCTATTCTTTGTAAAACACCAAAGACTTTTTTTCTCATATATTTCCTTTCCCATGGTTTCTTTGAAGAAACTATATCACTTCAAAGTGCGTACTTATATAAATATCAGTAAAAGTATATACTTTTTTTATACAAAATGATAGGAGAAAAAAGATGATTGCAGTGGATTTATTGAGTGAAATTTTTATTTTAATTGTATTAGGAATTTATTTGAAAAGGAATAACGTTATTGATGGACATACAGTGGATCAATTAACTGATTTAATTGTAAAAATATGGTATACTCACATACAATTTTGGGATATGAAAAAGATAGAGTTAAGCGCTTACATGTGTTACTATATATCTAGGAGGATTTTTTATGGGAAAATTGGATAATAAAGTGGCAATTATTACAGGAGGAAATGCTGGCGTAGGTAAAGAAATCGCTAAATTGTTTGCAAGTGAAGGAGCAAAAGTTGTTATTTCAGCAAGACGTCAACAAATCTTGGAAGAAGCAGCAAAAGAAATTGAAGCAGCAGGAGGAACTGTTTTATGTGTTCCTACTGATATTTCTAAAGTGGATGATGTTAAAAACTTAGTAAGTAAAACAGTTGAAACTTTTGGTCAATTAGATATTTTAATTAATAATGCAGGTGTTTTAGATAAAGGATTAAATGCGATTGATCAAATTGATTATGATGATTTAAATAGAGTTATTGATATTAATCAAAAAGGAACAATGTATTGTATGTCAGAAGCTTTAAAAGTGATGAAAAGTGGAGCTTCTATTGTTAATATCTCAAGTGTTGCTGGACAATATGGTGCTGGTGGTGCTGTTTATGTATCTACTAAAGCAGCAATTATTGGGGTAACAAAACATGCAGCAATGCGTTTTGCTAAAGAAAAAATTAGATGTAATGTTATCTGTCCAGGAAGTATTACAACAGATATGGCAGCAGGATTAACACCTGATACAATGGATATGAAAATGATGGGTGCTATGTCAGCTCATAGTGATTTAACACTTCAACCTTGTAGTCCTTTAGATGTTGCAAAAGTAGCACTTTTCTTAGCAAGTGATGATGCAGCACCACTTACAGGACAAGTTGTTGTAAGTGATTATGGAGTAGATTTATAATATGTGAAACCGCACAATGTGCGGTTTTTAATTGATTTGTTTTTTAATCATTGTATGAATGTTCTCCTCATGTCTAAAGACAGGGGATTATTGTTACCTGCCAACATTGTTGGCAGACCAGTTCATTTCTGATAGGTTGTAGTGCAAGATAGGGGTATGCCATTACCCTTCCTAGAGCCGAATACAAGTTAATGTATCTACAATTAATTTCATAATAGCAACATTACTTACCTTTTAATCATTAAATACGACTTCTTTATCCGCTACATTTTTCATGATTAATTGTAATTCTAACTTCTTTTTTCCTTATCTTCTATCAATTCAATATGCCCTTTTCCCATAATATTTTGATATTTCATAGAATATTGACAAGATGTTCTTCTTTCAACAAAATATATTAAATCGAGTTTCTTTCCTACTTTTGCAACATGAATGTTTATTATTATAAGTATAACAATAATTTAAATGAACAAAACACTGCCTTGATCTATAAAACATAAACGGCAACATTAATTATTTTCAATAATTTCTTTTATTTAAATCTGTAATTTCTCGTTCTGTTCGTCGCATAACTATGCTCCAAAATGATCTTTTTTAAAATGTTTATAATAAATAATAAAGAGAAAGGAAGTTGTAAACCAAGTGATTGGATAAGAAATAACAACACCTTTTAATGTTGGATAATGAGGAGAAATAAAGGTTACCCAAGCAACACGCAAAACACAAATACCAATACAGACAAGAAGCATTGGTTTAAAAGATTCCCCACAACCTCTCATTGTTCCAGAAAAAATTTCTACACAACAGTAAGAAAAATAGAAAGGCATTAAAAAGAGTATTAAACTTTGACATTGATTAATGATGGCTGGATCAGATGAAAAGAGTTTTGTAATATAACTTCCCCCAAAACATAAGATCACACTTAAAGAAACTGCCATTGTTAAGGCAATCGCTAAAGCAGTTTTTGCTCCTTTTTGAATACGATCATAAAGATGAGCACCATAGTTTTGTCCTACAAAAGTTGTAATTGCGGCACCAATGGCTGCCATAGCCATCCAAAATAAAGCATCAATCTTTACATATACTGACCATGAAGCAATCGTTTGTGTTCCAAAAGCATTAATATGTGTTTGTAAGACGATATTGGCGATACTATACATTGTTGATTGAATTCCAGCAGGAGCACCAATTTTAACAATTTTCTTTAATACAGGTAAATGAAATTTAATTTTTGATAATGTAAGTTGATAAACATCTTTAGAAAACATCAATTGAAGTGTGACTAAAATAGCACATACTGTTTGGGCAATAAATGTTGCAATCGCTGCCCCAGCAATACCTTTATGTAAAATAACAACTAAAACAAAATCAAAAACAACATTAACAATACTACAAATAATTAAATAATAAAGTGGTCTTTTACTATCTCCTACAGCTCTTAAAATTCCTGAACCAATATTATAAATAGCTCCAGGAATCATCCCTAAAAAGTAAAGTCTCATATAAAGACTGGCATCATTTAAAATATCATGAGGAACACCTATTGCATCTAAACATTGATAAGAAAAGAATAAACCAAAAAGCATCATGATAATTCCACTAACAATAGCAAGCATATATGAAGTATGGACTGCTTGATGTATCTTATCTTTATTATGAGCTCCATAATATTGAGCAATAACAACAGAAGCTCCAGTTGATAAACCAACATAGAAGTTAACAACTAAGTTTGTCAAATTCCCTGTTGAACCAACAGCAGCAAGAGCATTTGTCCCACAAGCTTGACCAACAATAATGGTATCAACGGTATTATACAGTTGTTGAAAAAAGCTCCCAATTAATATTGGAAAAAAGAAAAAAAGTAATTGTTTCCAAATAACTCCCTTAGTAAAATCTTGTGTTTTATTCATAGATTCCCCTCCTATAATAAAAAACACCCAAAGGTGCATCACTTGGAATAATGGTATCACATAATTTTTGACAAAACAACCAAAGAAGAAACATGAAAAAGTAAAATAAAGTTCATATTTCTTCTTTATGATATAGACGAAAGGGGAACAAGAACTTACTTAAACAAAACTTAATTATAAATTTCCCTTTTTAAAAAAAGATAATAATAGATTAAAAAACAGATTCTCCCCCTCCCTTTTGAATCTGTTTTTTGTTGTTTCTATATAATGAAAATGATAAGGTAGATAGAGAGAGGTACAAATCTATGTTATTTAAAGATAAATTAAAAGAACCTGTTATTTATAAAGGGAGTAATAAGGCAATAAATGAACTAAATCAAATACAAGAATATTTAAAAACACATACAAGTAAAGAATTAGAAAAGAAAGCGAGACTTATTCAGTATGGTATTGAAGGAGAAGAGAATATTTTATTTGAATTAAAGAATAGTCATTTTCCAATGTATGTTTTACATGATATTTATATGGTAGATCATGATTTAAGTGCACAAATTGATTACATTATTATTACGTCATCAATGGTTTATTTTATTGAATGTAAAAATCTTATTGGGACAATCATGATCGATTCTATGGGAAATTTTACAAGAGAGTACACATATAATGGAAAAACAATTAAAGAAGGTATTTATTCACCCATAACACAAAATCAAAGACATTTAGAGTTATATAAAATGTTACGTGAAAAGGATAAAGGATCAGTAATGAAATTTCTTTATGATAAGACCTTTTCAAGTGGTTTTAAATCACTTGTTGTCCTTGCTAATCCAAAGTCTATCTTAAAAAGCCGTTATGCTCCTAAAGAAATAAAAGAAAAAGTCATTAAAGCAGACCAGCTTATAGATTATATAAAGAAACATGAGCAAAGTGCTTTTAGAAATCAAAAAGACATGATTGCTATGGCAGATGGACTTTTATCGTATCATCAAAAACAAGAAATACCGCCAATTCAAGAAGAAAATACATTTGAAAGTATAGAAGCTAATAATGATCAATTAATTGAGTCTTTAAAAAAATATCGTATGAATAAAGCTCAAGAAAAGAATTTACCACCTTATTATATATTTAATGATATTACTTTAAATGAAATCATTGCTTATAAACCAACAACAATAGAAGAACTCCTTGCAATAAAAGGATTTGGACCAAAGAAATGTGATTGGTATGGAGAAGATATTTTAGACATAATAAGAAGTTTGTAATGAACTTCTTTTTTAATCCCATAATTTTTGACAAAACAACCAAAGAGAAAACATGAAAAAGTAAAATAAAGTTCATATTTCTTCTTTATGATAATACACGAAAGGAGGAACAAGAACTTACTTAAACAAAACTTAATCATAAATTTCCCTTTTTAAAAAAGATAATAATAGATAAAAAACAGATTCTCCCCCTCCCTTTTGAATCTGTTTTTTTGTGCAGAATATATAAACAACATTCATTGATTATGGTACAATAAATAAAAGAACATTTTGAATATGAAAGTAAATTAAAATGAAATAATTTTTGTATGAATAAAGTTTTAAAAAGATACAAAAATCGCAAATTCTAATGACTATAATAGGAGATGTTAATAAGAAAAAATGATGAAGTTAGAGTTTTAAACATGATATTATTTTAAAGATGGGAGAAGAAAGTATGAGTAAAAAAACAGTTCAAAAAAGTAAGAAAAGAACAACAAGAGCCAATAAAAAAAGAACAACGGGTGTAAAGGCCAATACGGTTGTTAAATCGGCACCAGTTACCAGTGAAAAGGTAACTGAAGTCAAACCAGTAGAAGTACCAAAAAAAGTTGATACTGTTGAATCAACACCAAAGACAACTGTTCAACCAAAAGAAACAAGTGAAAAAGTTGTTGCTGCTGAATCAGCACCAGCTGTAAAAACAGCGCCTGCTAAGAAAGCGACTACTAAAAAGGCTACAGCTGCTAAATCAACAACAGCTACAAGTAAAAAGACAGCTACTGCAAAATCAGAAACCACAACTGAAAAAGTTGCTGCCAAAACAACATCAACAAAAAAAACAGCTTCTACTAAGAAAGCAACTACTAAAAAGACAACAACTGCTAAATCAACAACAGCTACAAGCAAAAAAACAACTACTGCTAAACCAAAATCTATAAAAAGTGAAACACCTGTTGAGCCTAAACCAACAGAAGTTATTCAAGAAGTTCCTGTTGAAAAATCACAACCAATTGATTTAGGACCTCGTAGAAGTGTTGCTTTTATTGGTTCAGAATGTTATCCATTTGTAAAAACGGGTGGATTAGGGGATGTTATGTCAGCTCTTCCAAAGAGTTTAGCTAAATTAAATATGGATGTTAAAGTTATTATTCCTAGATATAAATGTATTCCTCAAAAGTTCCAAGAAAAGATGGAATATAAAGGATCATTTTATATGGATCTATGTGCAGATGGAAAACAATATTATGTAGGTATTATGGAATATCAAGAAGATGGTGTTGTTTATGATTTTATCGATAATGATGAATTCTTCTCATGGGGAAATCCATATACGAATCTTATTGATGATATTCCTAAGTTCTGTTATTTTAGTAAAGCAGCTCTTGCGGCACTTAATTATTTAAATTGGACACCAGATATTGTACATTGTCATGATTGGCAAGCAGCTTTAGTTCCTCTTTATTTAAGAACAAGCTTTAAAGATACAAATGTAGGACGTGCAGGTGCTGTTCTTACAATTCATAACTTAAGATTCCAAGGTATCTATGATCGAAAAACAATTCAATATTGGTCAGATCTTCCTGATTATGTCTTCAATAAAGATTGTATGACACAAAATTGGTTAGATGCGAATATGTTAAAAGGTGGTATCACTTATTGTAATAAATTAACAACAGTAAGTAATACGTATGCTGGAGAAATTCAAACAGAAGAGTATGGTGAAGGTCTTGAAGAACATTTAAGATATCATAGTAGTAAGATTTTAGGAATTGTTAATGGTATTGACACGGATATTTGGAATCCAGCAACAGATAAACTTTTAGCTGCTCAATATGATAGCCAATCTGTTATCAAGAATAAAAAAGCGAATAAAAAAGCACTTCAAGAATCCTTAGGATTAGAAGTTGATGATCATAAAATTGTTATTGGACTTATTTCGCGTCTTACAAATCAAAAAGGCCTTGATCTTGTTAATGATGTTATTCCAAGTATTATGGATGAACATACACAAGTTGTTGTTTTAGGTACAGGGGATGCGATGTATGAAGATGCTTTCCGTTATTATGAAAATAAATATAAAGGAAACTTCTGTGCATATATTGCCTACAATGAAAATGTCGCTCACAATATTTATGCAGGATGCGATGCTTTACTGGTACCATCAAGATTTGAACCTTGTGGACTTACACAACTTATTAGTATGAGATATGGTTCTATCCCAATTGTAAGAGAAACAGGTGGACTTAAAGATACTGTTCAACCTTATAATCTATTTGATAATACAGGTAATGGCTTTACCTTTGATCGTTATGAAAGTGGACTTCTTTATGATGCAATTAATCGTGCTAAAACACTTTATTTTGAAAATAGAAAATCTTGGGATGAAATGGTTGTTCGCGATATGAATAAAGATGTCTCTTGGCAACAAAGCGCAAAACAATACAAAGATATGTATGTGGAATTAACACCAAAATATTAAAGCAATTTAAAAATGCAATGTTATTTAACGTTGCATTTTTTTATCCCATAATTTTTGACAAAACAAACAAGAAAGAAACATGAAAAAGTTAAATAAAATTCATAAAACTTATCTATGATAATACCCGAAAGGAGGAACAAGAACTTACTTAAACTCAAAACTTAATTATCAATTTCCCTTTTTAAAAAATAATAATAGATAATAGTAAAAAGCAGATCTTTTCCCTTCCCGTGGATCTGTTTTTTTGTTGTAACAATAAAAATTGCATTGTAACAATCTAATTGTTACAATGCAAAAACTGATGTTACAATATTAAAATACCAATAAAATCAAATGATACACAACAAAAGAGGAAAGCCAAGCAATAAGGCATTGTCCAAAGACAACAATCAATGCCCATTTACCATTAAGTTCTCTTTTGATTGCAGCAATCGCTGCAATACAAGGTGTATAAAGTAAACAGAAAATAAGTAAAGATAAAGCAGCTGGTGTTGTAAGTGACATCAACAATGATTGGGTTGAACCATAAAGAATAGATAATGTCGAAACAACACTTTCCTTTGCCATAAATCCTGAAATAAGGGCTGTTGAAATGCGCCAGTCACCAAATCCTAATGGATTAAAGATTGGAGCAATATATCCTGCAAGAATAGCAAGAATACTATCTTTAGATTCAGTTACAATATTAAATCTTAAATCAAATGTTTGTAAGAACCAAATAACGATGGTTGCGACAAAGATGACAGTAAAAGCGCGTTGTAAGAAATCTTTAGCTTTTTCCCATAATAATTGACAGACGTTTTTAGCACCTGGCATACGGTAGTTTGGAAGTTCCATGACAAAAGGAACAGGTTCACCTTTAAAAAGGGATCCTTTTAAAATCAAAGCAAAGATAATACCTGTTAAAATACCAAAAACATATAAGAAAATCATTACCAAAGCACCTTTGCCTGGAAAAAAGACAGAGGTAAAGAAAGCATAAATTGGTAGTTTTGCTGAACATGACATAAATGGTGTAAGAATAATTGTCATTTGTCGATCTCTTCTTGATGAAAGAGTTCGACTAGCCATAACACCAGGAACAGTACAACCAAAACCAATCAACATTGGAACAATACTTCTTCCTGAAAGACCAATTTTTCTAAGGAGTTTATCCATAATAAAAGCAACACGAGCCATATAACCACTATCTTCTAAAATAGATAAGAAGAAAAATAAAGTAACAATAATTGGTAAGAAGCTTAAAACAGTTCCTACCCCATTAAAAATCCCATCAATAATCAAAGAATGTAAAGCTACATTGATTTGTGCTTGGGTTAGAAGAGTATCAACATAATTTGTTACAATAGATACACCATTTTCTAAGATGCCTTGTAAAAAAGAACCAATAACATTAAAGGTCAAAAAGAAAACGATACCCATAATTCCAATAAATGCGGGAATACCTGTATATTTTCCAGTTAAAAATTGATCAATTTTCTGACTTCTTAATCTTTCTTTACTTTCATGAGGTTTCTTCACAGTTTGTCTACAAATATTAATGATTGAATGAAAACGATCACTGGCAATAGCAGCTGAACAATCAAAACTACTTTCTTCTTCAAGTTGTTTACGAATGTGTTCTAAAATTTCCTTTTCATTTTGACTCAAATCAAGTTGTTCTAATAAAAGGGAATCATTTTCTGCAAGTTTACTTGCTGCAAAACGTAAAGGAATTCTTGCTTTTTTTGCATGATCTTCAATAAGATGTTCAATTGCATTAATACAACGATCAAGAGCTTGATTATCAAAATGTTGTAAAAATTGAGGTTTTTCTTGATAATAAGCAACATGTAAAACATGACTGACTAATTCATCAATACCTTCTCCTTTAGCGGCTGAAATAGGAACGACAGGAACTCCTAAATGTGCTTCTAATTCATTAATAAGAACGGTTCCCCCATTTCCTGACATTTCATCCATCATATTTAAAGCAACAACCATAGGCATATTGAGTTCTAATAGTTGCATTGTTAAATAAAGATTTCTTTCAATATTTGTTGCATCAACAATATTAATAATTGCTTTTGGTTTTTCTTTTAATAAGAAATTTCTAGTCACGATTTCTTCACTACTATAAGGTGACATTGAATAAATTCCTGGTAGATCCGTTATAAGGGTATTTTTATAGCCTTTAATTACACCATCTTTACGATCAACAGTGACTCCTGGAAAATTACCAACATGTTGATTAGAACCAGTTAGTTGATTAAATAAAGTTGTTTTACCACAGTTTTGATTACCAACTAAGGCAAAAGTAAGTAGATCACTTTCATGATAGATTTGGTGATTATTGATTTTATCGTAACTTGATTCACCATACCCTGGATGGTTTTTATTTTTAAAAATAATGTTTTCATTTTTTAACTCTTCTTTTTTAGTAATTTCTTTAACTTCTATTTTTTGAGCATCTTCTTTTCTTAAAGTAAGCTCAAAATCATGTATTTTAATTTCAATAGGATCCCCCATTGGTGCATATTTTACCATAGTTACTTCTACACCTTGGATAAGTCCCATATCTAAAAAGTGTTGTCTTAATGCTCCTGTTCCTCCTACAGAGACAATTACAGCACTTTTTCCTATAGCCAAATTATCTAATTTCATATTTTATCCCTTCTCTTTCTTTATAAGGGTAACTTTAAATAATAAGAAAAGCAATAAAATATATAATGTATACCCCTTTTTTTTACATAATTATTCCATTTTATAGATTTACTTTTTCTTTATATTGAAGATGGAGGTAGAAAGTATGATAAAAAACGCACTTTTAAGTTTAAAGAAAAACATAGGAAAAACGATTTTATTATTTGTAATAATTGTTGTTATTACCAATCTCGTCATTGCTGGTTTATCCATTCAATCAGCAACACAAAAATCAATGGATCAAATTCGTAGTAGTTTAGGAAACGATGTAACTCTTTCTGTTGATTTTAGAAACATGATGAAAAATAGAGAACCAGGTGCAGCCGTAAGTAATGAGACATCATTAACAACAACCATGGCAGATAGTTTAAAAAATTTAAAGTATGTAGAAAGTTATAATTATCAAATATCTACATCAGCTGATAGTGATTCTATTTCAGCAGTAGAAAATAAATCGGATAATAGTAATAATCAGCAAGATACAAATAAGCCAAATGATCAACCAGAACAAGCTTCAAATCAAAGTGATTTTACAATCAGTGCTAATACTACAATGGAATATTTAGATTCATTTACAAACAGTAATTATATCTTAATAGATGGTCGTTTGCTTACAAGTGATGATGCAAATACAAATAACTGTGTCATTGAAACCAATCTTGCAAGTGATAATGATTTAAGTGTTGGTGATACTTTTACTATTACAACCACAGTTAATGATGAAACAATTATTCAAGAACTTACAATTGTAGGTATTTATGAAATTCAATCAACAAATGAAATTGGTGCTGCCCATTTCAATAATCCAGTAAACACGATTTATACTGATTTATCAGTTGGGCAAACACTTACTGGAAGTAGTGAAAACATTACATCAGCAATTTATTATTTAGATGATCCAGAAAATGCAGAAGCTTTTGTAGAACTTGCGAAAAAGAAAAGTGATATTGATTTTGATACATTCTCATTAGATGCCAATGATCGTCTTTATCAACAAAATGCTTCTTCTCTTGAAAGTATGCAATCATTCGCAAAGATGTTTGTATGGATCGTAGTGATTGCTGGTAGTGCAATTCTTTGTTTAATTTTAGCTCTAACAATTAGAAATAGATATTATGAAATTGGTGTTCTTTTATCACTTGGACAAAGTAAAGTTAAAATTATTGCTCAACAACTTATTGAAATAGGGTTAATTGCAGTAGTTGCTTTTGTGATTTCTTTAGGCACAGGACAATTAACATCTCATTATATGGGTAATATGTTAGAAAGTGGTTCTTCTTCAAATGTCATGCAAATGGATCAAAAAGGTGATCAACCAAATGATAATCAACAAAAAACTAATACACAAACAAAAGAAAATTTCCTAGGAAATATGATGGAAGGACCATCAAATCAAGAATTGGATGTTTCAATTACAGGTGAAAATGTCGTTCAACTTGCCGGTGTTACAGCAGCAATCTGTATTGTTTCTATTGCTGTACCTGCAGCCTATGTATTAAGACTTACACCTAGACAAATCTTATCTAGAAAGGAAGGTTAAGATGGAAAAGTTATTAAAATTAGAAAATGTAAGCTATAGTTATCAAGATGGTAAAGAAAAAAATAAAATTTTAGAACATGTTTCTTATTCATTTGAAAAAGGTAAAATATATGCTGTTGTTGGTGCGAGTGGAAGTGGGAAAACAACGACCCTTTCCCTTTCATCTGGTTTAGATAAACCAGATGAGGGAAAAGTCTTATTCAAAGGAAAAGATATTCAAGAAATAGGTTTAAATAAATATCGTCGAGAAGATATCTCTATTGTCTTTCAATCATATAACCTCGTTTACTATATGAATGCTTTAGAAAATGTTATGTCTGCTTTAGAAATTGCAGGGATCAAAAGAAAAGATAAAAAAGAATATTGTTTATCTATTCTTGAACAACTTGGACTTTCCAAAGATGAATGTAAAAGAGATATTCGACAACTATCAGGAGGACAACAGCAAAGAGTTGCGATTGCACGTGCTATTGCAAGAAAAGTCGATTTGATCCTTTGTGATGAACCCACAGGTAACCTTGATGAAAAGAATTCAATAGAGATCATGAATACTTTCTTAGATTTAGCACATATTCATCATAAATGTGTTATTTTGGTAACCCATTCACCTACTCTAGCAAAGATGTGTGATGTATCTTTAAAAATTAAAGAAGGAAAAATAGAAGAGGCTGTAACAAAATAAAATAAACAGCTAAAAATAGAAAAAGAATATTTTGAAGAATAATTTAAAAGTGGTAGTTTTTCTATCGCTTTTTTGTGTTTTTAATCGCAAAAGTATAAGAAAATAAAAAGTTCTGCGGTTTGAAATCACAAAACTTTACAAAATAGGTGAATCTGGCGAATATATTCTTTAAAAAATATTAAGAATTTTCTTCCCTTCTTTTTAATAATTCTTTGTTATTTTAAATAAGGATGAAAATGAAACAAAAGTGGACCCCATGTCCATTTTATTATAAACGTAATCCTTTAATATCTTTAATACGTGAGAGAATAATATTACAACTACAACTAGTAACCCCTGGTAATGTATCAATAGTAGTATGTAAGAAATGTTCCATTTCACTATTAGAAGCAGCAACAGCATGTACATGTAATTTGTTTTTTCCTGTAACACGATAAATTTGAGTAACAATATTATTTTGGTTTAATATGTCTATAACATCAGTAAACGAATTTGACAATGTTTCAATTTCAAAATAGCAAGATATAGCGCCACTGATTTTTTGAGGATTGATAATTGTTGTATATTCTTCAATAACCCCTTTTTTTTCTAATGCTTGAATTCTAGCTTTTACAGCAACTCTAGAAATCCCTACCTCTTTTCCAATATCAGAGTAAGAAAGACGTGCATTTTTTATTAATAATTGAACAATTTTTTGATCTAATTCATCAAGTCCATTTAAATACATAATCATTCCTCCGTTAATCATTTATTTAATACTATCATGCTCCGTATTATAAGTAAATCTTTTAAAAATTAGAGATATTGACTGAAAATAAATAATTGATTATAATTCTTACGAAACGTAAGATAAATATTACGAAAGGAATACAAAAAATGAATAGAGATTTAACAAAAGGTTCAGTTTTAAAGTCAATGCTTCTTTTTTCAATTCCAATGATTTTAGGTGATTTACTTCAACAATGTTATAACATTGTTGATACATTGATTGTTGGTCAATTTCTTGGTAAAAATGCTCTAGCAAGTGTTGGCTCATCGTTTACCTTAATGACATTTATAACATCTATAATCCTTGGTTTATGTATGGGAAGTGGAGCGTTGTTTTCAATTAGATATGGACAAAAAGATGAAAAAGGATTACGAGAAGATGTATGTGCATCATTTTTCTTTATTGCACTCATCACGTTTATACTAACAGTAATATCCTATATTTTTCTTAATCAGCTTTCTGTTTTTTTACATGTTCCGCATGAAGTGTGGGGAGATATGAAAGGCTATCTTATTGTTATTTTTATAGGAATACCAGCTATTTTTTTATATAACTATTTTGCTTCTTATTTAAGAGCTATTGGTAATTCAATGATTCCACTTATATTTTTAGCTATTTCAGCAATACTTAATATTGGATTAGATTTATTTTTTGTAATTGTATTAAAATTAGGAGTTGAAGGTGCAGCTATTGCTACGGTGATTTCCCAATATCTTTCAGGTATTGGCATCAGTATTTACTCACTTATAAAAAATATACAAGTACGAGCAATTATGAAATTACAATATTTTCATTTAAAGAGGGTTCATAAAGTGATTTCGTTTTCAGTTCTTACATGTATTCAACAATCAGTAATGAATTTAGGTATTTTAATGGTACAAGGGTTAGTGAATAGTTTTGGAACTGTAGTTATGGCAGCATTTGCTGCTGCTGTTAAAATAGATGCTTTTGCATATATGCCAGTACAAGATTTTGGAAATGCATTTTCTACTTTTATTGCTCAAAACTATGGTGCAAAAGAAAAAATGCGTATTCAATCAGGATTAAAATCAGCAGTTTGTCTTTCTATGGGATTTTGCATGATTATTTCAACTATTGTATGTATTTTTGCTAAAGATTTAATGACTATTTTTATAGATGCAAAAGAAACAGAAATTATTATGGAAGGTGTCAAGTATTTAAAAATTGAAGGTGCCTTTTATTGTGGAATTGGTTGTTTGTTTTTGTTGTATGGTTTGTATCGTGCTTTAGGTAAACCTGGTATGAGTGTCGTTCTTACAATATTTTCTTTAGGGACACGAGTTGTGTTAGCTTATGTTTTATCAGCAATTCCAGCGATTGGTGTTACTGGTATTTGGTGGTCTGTTCCTATTGGATGGGCACTGGCAGATTTAATAGGATTAATTTATTATAGGTGTAAAAAAAGGAATTGCTTTCTTTTAATATTTAGGGGATTATTTATGAACAACAAATGTGTTTTATTAAATGCCAAAAAAAATGAATTTTGATAGAAAATTAGATTTATCTATACTATCATCTGATTTAACAGTATACGATGAAACGACAATTTCCAGATTCTGTAAAATTAATTTGTGAAGCTGGAACAGGTTATAACAATATAGATCTTGATGCGGCAAAGGAAAAGAAAATTACTGTTTGTAATATTCCATCCTATAGTTCAAAGCGTGTTGCTCATACTGAAATCATGATAACTTTACTCATAATTTACAAGTCCCTCATGTTGAAGTTAATGGTAAAACGTTAGGTGTTGTAGGAGTTGGGCATATAGGTGAAAATGTGATTTAAATTGCACAGGCGTTAGATATTGTTAAAAAATGGCTTGCTCAAGGGCGTGAGTTAGATAAAGATTACTTAGCAAAAGATCTTGGTAACTACATAAAAACGCTTGAGCACAGTTGAAACCTTGGTTATGTAATTCTCTTACTTTTTCTTCTCTTTGACTCATCACCCTCACCTCACATCCATTAGTTTATTGATTTTAAAAAGTTTTGAACTATAAAAAAATGTAAACGGAGAGACATTTACATTTTCTAATTTATTATTTAATTTTTTTGTAAATAGAATTTACATCAAACACAAATACATAAAATAAAGTCCATAACATAAAAGCATAATGATTCCACAAGGTTTCCTTAATTCTTGATGTTTCATTGTACCAAACCAGAGAACTAATCCAGCTATTACTGCAATCATAGAATCGATCATAAACTTACTTTCAAAAGGAACACTACAAATAAGAGATGTTGTTCCAATAACAAAAAGAATATTAAAAATATTGCTTCCTACAATATTGCCTATCGCAATTCCTGCATTACCACGTTTTGCAGCTGTTACTGAAGTGACGAGTTCAGGAAGTGATGTTCCAAAAGCAACAATTGTTAAACCAATAAATCGTTCACTCATACCAAAATAACGAGCAATGGCACTGGCCCCACTTACCGCAAAGTCACTTCCTTTAACAACAAGGATTCCTCCAATGAGAATAAAGAGAAGACATTTCCAAACGGGAATATCTTTTTCTTCTTCTTGAGTTTCACTATTTTTTGCCATGATAAATAGATAAACAAGATAAGCAATAAAAAGAATCCAAAGGAAAACGCCTTCAATAAAATTAATTTTCATATCTGTCATACCAAAGATCATGAGGATGATTGTTATAAAAATCATAAAGGGAATTTCATAACGGATGGTTGATTTTTGTATTTTTACATTGGTGATCAAGGCTGTAATACCTAAAATAATAAAAATATTTAAGATATTACTACCTACCACATTTCCAATAGTAATCCCTGCATTTTGTTGCATGGCAGCCGTAATACTTACAGCAGCTTCAGGCATACTTGTTCCCATAGCAACAATTGTAAGACCAATGATTAGTTGGGGGATACCCATTTTTCTAGCAATGCTTGCCGCCCCTTCTACAAACCAATCAGCTCCTTTTACTAGAAAAATAAAACCTACTAATAAAATAATAATTTGTTGAATCATAACGATTACTCCTTCCTTTTATTTTGCAGTAGGTATAAAAAAAAGCGGACTCCTACTGCATTGCAGTAAAAGTCTCGCTATTCAATCACTTTCCGAGTTATAAATTTTATAACTGTACTGACGAAGAAGTGAACCAAGTGCTTGGCAAGCTACTCCCTTTTATGAAATTTATTCTATCAAATAATATTTATTTAAGCAACTTTAAATTAATTTTAAATATTTAAAGGCATTGTATAAACCATCTTCATTTACATCATCAGTAATATAATCAGCGGCTTCTTTAATTTCAGAACCACCATTACCCATCGCAACATTATAAGCGCAACATTCAAACATCGACAAGTCAATTTTAGCATCACCAAAAGAAATCGTATCTTTAGGATCAGCATGTAAATAATCTAATAGGACTTCAATAGCATGTCTTTTAGTAATACCTGTAGGTCCTAAATCACCAAATAATGCAACTTCTCCTTTACCTCCCCAAGTATTCGCAACTAAATGAGGGAAGTCTACTTTAGAATCTAAATGGTCTTGATATGTTCTTAAAATGAAACTGATTTTATTAACATCGTCACGGTATAACTCATCTCCTTGTAAATGAATGAAACCATCAATAAAATGTTGAGCAGAACTTTTGGCATTCTCTAAGCTTGCTCCTTTACCTTTGGCGTATTTTACCATGGTTTCAGGTCCTTGTTCTAACATATAATCATTACAATACATACCACTATTAGCTTCTAAATAAAAACCAATATGTCTTTCATTACACCAATCAACAATATTTTTTACATCTTCTTTAGACAAACCTTGATGCATTACAACATGATTATTATCTTCAACATAAGCACCATTTCCACCAATCATTCCATCTAAATCACATAAATTTCTTTGTAAGATTTCTGCTTTTGAACATCCTGTACAAATATAAACTTTATGGCCATTAGCTCTAGCTTGATCAACAGCTTTTGCGGCTGAAGCAGGTAATTTTGCTTCATAATCAATTAATGTTCCATCGACATCTAAAAATACAATTTTACTCATACTTTTCTCCTTTTTCTTATAACTTCATTGTACTAAAAATGAAAGGGAAAGTCATTGATAATATTGTTACAAATTTAAAAGCATAAAAGAAAAGGTTAGAGCTGCAATTCTAACTCTTTCTCTTTAATAAGAACCTTAACATGTAAATATGAATTAACTATTTCTTTTAATAAAACCTGTAAAATTTTTAATAAAGTTTATATTTTTTTTAAAATGTGTTTTTTGACTATGATTTTAATAAAATAATAAAGACAAGCAATAAATACAACAAAAAGGAAAAAGAATGGAATAGGATCTATATTTGCAAATACAAAAAATGCTTGAATTGAATCAAAATTATATTTGATTGTTAATAATAACATACCTATAAAAAAGTTAGAAAAAAATACTAAAAAGTATATCTCGTCTCTATCAATCAATTTTCTATTTTCCATATTATTTACCTCATTTTTAAACTCTTCTATATGAACATTATATAGGATATAAAATAATTAAAATAGAATTAAGAAAATATAGATATTATGGTATAATATAAGATTTAAAAGGAACTATTTATTGAATATTAAAAATGATAAAGTTTATATTTTTTATCGTAGATAGTCTTAAGATGCAATGCTATAATATTGATGAAATTCAAAAACATTAGATATCACAAAATGAAAAGGCAAGAGTGGCAGCTCTAACCTTTTCTTGTTTTTTAGCGTGAACACTAACACGAGGCTAGTTATCGTTTGAAAAATCTGTCTAACCATTTGCATATGTAATAAGTCATTACGCCTGCCATGACAGAACAAACTAAGTTAAATACCATCTCCTGTCAAGGAGTGTCCGATAACACTTTTATTATATCAAAGTCTTTTACTCAATTTGTCTCAAATTTAAGAAGTGATATAATAGAAATACACAGGAGAATTATATATATGAGAAAAGATTTAGGAGATAAAATGCAATTTATGCCTTTACCTGTTTTAATGCTTGCAACATATGATCAAGATGGTAAGGCCAATGTCATGAATGCTGCGTGGGGTGGTGTTTATGATTATAATCAAGTTTATGTATCACTTTCTAAACATAAAACAACAGATAATTTAGAATTAAAGAAAGCTTTTACTTTATCTTTTGCGACAAAGAAAACGGAAAAGATTTCTGATTATTTTGGTGTTGTTTCTGGAAATAAAGAAGATAAGATTGAAAAAAGTGGTGTCCATGTAACACCTTCAAAATATGTAGATGCACCAATTATTGAAGAATATCCACTTACTTTAGAATGTACTGTTGAATCTTTTGAAGATGGAAACTTAATTGGAAATGTTGTGAATGTTTCTATTGATGAAGATTATTTAGATGAAAATGGTAAGATAGATGTAGATAAAATGGAAATTATTGCTTTTGATATGGTCAATAATACGTATCGTGTTTTAGGAGAAAATGTTGGTAAAGCTTTCAAAGATGGTTTTGATTTATAAAAAATAGTGCATCATTTGATGCACTATTTGTAGTTGTGATAGTAGCGTTCTGGTAAAGGAGCGAGTTTTTTATAGTTTTGAATATATAAAGGAAGATAAATAAGAGCTTCTTTTAAGGTTTGTTGGTAGATTTTATCAAGAATATCATTATATTTTTCCATTTCTTTATTATGATGGTAGTTAATAATTAAACCTTGGAGTTTATGAAAATTGAATGTGAGATGGAAACATCCATAAATAAGCCCCCTTTTTAAAAAGCTAGGGGCTTTTAATAAATGATCAATTCTTTTTAATCCTTTAAGAGCTTTTTTAATATCTAAATAAGATAGTTCAGGGAAAAAGGATTGAATAGTACATATTTCTTTTTCTTTAAAGCGAATATGTTCATAGATTTCTTTATGTAATGGATCTTGATGATTTCTTTTTAAAAGAAGACGATCGTAATCAGATTCTATTTCAAAATGATCCATATTTGTATTTTTAATCATCCTTTTAATATAAGGGTGCATTTGACTATCTAATAAATAATGACAAATAAAACCAAGAATATAAGCAAGTTGTGCTTCACTTTGAATAATATCTTGTGCCTTTTCAAAGAAAGTATTGGCTTTTTCTTGATGCATCTTTCTTGCTATTTTATTCCATCTTTCATAAAAGAAAATATCTGGACCATGAAGACCAATTAAAAAACAATTTTCATTTCTAAGTAATAAATCTTTAATATTTTGATCATCAAGATGTTTATAAACATCTTTACCAAAACAATAATGTGTATATCCAGCAGGCATTAGAGAAGTTCCTTATATTGTTCTTCTTTAAAACCAACAAGAACTTTGTCTTTCGTTTCAAGTATAGGTCTTTTAACAAGCATTCCATTAGTAGAAAGCAGTTCTAATTGTTCATCTTCACTTAAAGTCGGTAAAATATCTTTTAAATGTTTTTCTTTATAAAGATTACCTGATGTATTAAAGAATCTTTTAAGTGGTAATCCACTCTTTAAATAAAGTGCTTTTAATTCATCTTTATTTAGTTTTTCTTCAACGATATGTCTTTCATCAAACTCAATTTGATGATCCGTTAAAAATTTTTTAGCTTTTTTACATGTAGAACATTTTGGATAACAAATAAATAACATAAATATCCCTCCTGTTTCCATCATATCAAAATTACTGATAAATGAAAAATAATAAGGCTTATTATTGTATACTATTTAAAGATGTGATAAAATCTATTCAAATAAAGATAGAGGCGCAAGATGTTATGAGATTATTATTATTTGATGCAACAAGGTAATGAAGGAGGAGCACTTGCCGAAAGATTGTATCTATTGCATGAGGTATAATCTTGGGTGTCTAGGGAAGACCTATTCAACTGTCATTATCTAAAGGTAATGGGGAGCTATCATTGATAACGAATTTTTTTGTTGCAATGATACTCATTGCAATTTTTTATTTGTCACTTTTTATATGAGGATGAATAAAATATAGGGAGGAAATTATGAACGATATTATTGAAGCTATAAGTTGTGAAAGAGAAATCATTCAACTTAAGTTATTAAATGTGCCAAAACATCCTAAAATGATTGCGAAAATCTTTTCTATATTAAAAGATGAAGAAATTAATGTAGACATGATTTCACAAGTTACTGTTGATGATTTTGTTCAAATTGAAATTACATTAGATCAAGAATTCCAATTAAAACTAAATCAAGCAATCATGAAATTAAAAGATGAATTTAAACAAATTCAAATTTATCAAATTAGAAAATACGCTAAAGTTGCTGTTGGGGGAAAATTGGTGGAAACAACACCAGGTTTAGCAGCTGAAGTATTTGATGTCTTAGGACAAGCTAATATTCATTTTTATCAAATTACGACAAGTAAAAGAACAATTTCTTTAGTTATTGATAAAAAGAATTTAGATCAAGCAATTCAATTATTAAAAGAAAGATTTCATATCGAGGAGGATAAATAAATATGACAATTTTTGAAGGAAGTGCAGTTGCACTTGTATTACCAATGTTTGATAACGGAGACATTGATTTTGAAGGATTTAAAAAACAAGTTCAAAGAATGATTGATGGTGGTGTACAAGCTTTACTTGTAAATGGAACAACAGGTGAAACAGCAACCATTACAATTGAAGATGAATTTAAATTATTAGATCTAACATTAGAACTTGCGAAAGGAACAGGGGTTAAAGTTATTTGTGGAGCTGGTTCAAATGATACACAAACAGCTTTAAAGAAAGCACGTTATGCTAAAGAAAAAGGGGCAGATGCGATTCTTGTTGTAACACCTTACTACAATAAAACAAGTCAAAGAGGTTTAATTCAACATTATACAACAATTGCTGATGCTGTTGATATTCCAATGATTTTATACAATGTACCAGGAAGAACAGGATTAAATATTTCAGTTGATACCGTTGTTGAACTTGCTAAACATAAAAATATTCAAGCAATGAAAGATGCCACTGATAATATTGCTTATGCCATGGAAGTCTTAGCGAAAACAGCTGATTTAGACTTTGATTTATATTCAGGATGTGATGATAATATCCTTCCATTTATGGCAGCTGGAGGAAAAGGAGTTATTTCTGTTACTTCTAACTTATATCCAGAAGCGGTAGAAAAATTAACACAATTAATTTTAAAAGGAAATATTAAAGAAGCACAACCATTAGCTTATGCTTTAGATCCTATTTCACGTTTATTATTTATTGATGTAAACCCAATTATGCCTAAAGCAGCTCTTGCTAAAATGGGAGTATGTGGAGAACATTTAAGATTACCATTAATTACAACAACTGATGA
>OLQN01000858.1_pt1 | contig 24588 bp, 20 predicted proteins | sample 1673181 | NCBI WGS metagenome assembly OLQN01 (sample SAMEA3136763, study PRJEB25190) | human gut metagenome | biome: human gut; feature: human-associated habitat; material: faeces | place: Austria | collected 2013
AAAGTGTTTTCATCAGGTACACCAAGGCCTTGAGTATCGTTCTAATGCAAAACTGTGGTTTCTTATTTCTTTATCACTCTTTTATCTTGCAGAACACAATTGAAAATTAACCAATAAAATCAAATAATTAAACAAACCCTGCCGTTATTAATTTCAGAACCAAAAATCATTAATTACATAACAGGTGATGGTGAAATTTAGCACCCCTTGTTTTAAATTTGATAACCAACCATCTCACACTAAATAACAACCGTAAAATCTCAAAAGTAAATACAATTAAATAATGCTACCAATCAAGTTGACAAATAAATTAAATGTGCCATATATGTAATCACAACAATAAAAAAGGAGCCATCATGTCAATCACAAGCGTTGTATTAACTAAAGAACAAAAGTCCATTATTGCAGAAGCATTAGAGGTTATGCCCGAAGATCTGGAAGAAATAAAGATTAAAGCAAATAGCTATAAAAAAACGTCATTCAGAGACGATTTCTCAATGATATTCAAAGGCAATATGGCCACACTCGCCAGGATGGATTTGACGCCCACAGCGTTTAGAATTGTGCTTTATCTCTTCTCAGTAATTGATTATGGAAATATTATCCCTGATTTTTCACAGTCACGTATAGCCAAAGATCTTGGGCTGAATAAATCAAATGTCTCACGCGCATTCAAAGAGTTATTTGAGAGAAAAATACTTATTCGTGACGCCATAGATAACCAAGTATACCTTAATTCAAACTTGTGTGTTAAAGGAATCCCTCGTCGTTTCAATGAAGATCTGATGGATAAATTTAGAAAGTCCAGACTGGAGACAGAAGACTTTGCCAATTCGTTTAACTTTTATCGTGCAGGAAGTAAAACAAAGTCGGTTAAAAACTCCAGAAGACGATATCCTGCAGACGGCATTCCATTTTAAAAACATTACAGCGTGGTAATTTTCTCCACGCGAGTGATAACTGTAACAAAATAAGGATATTTTTATGCAAAAAAGGGTAATGCTGCCAACTTACTGATTTAGTGTATGATGGTGATTTTAAGGTGCTTGCGTGGCTTCCATTTCCATCAGATGTCCTTCCTGCTCCGCTACTGAAGGCGTGGTGCGTAACGGCAAAAGCACTGCCGGACATCAGCGCTATCTCTGCTCTCACTGCCGTAAAACATGGCAACTGCAGTTCACTTACACCGCCTCTCAGCCCGGTACGCACCAGAAAATCATTGATATGGCCATGAATGGCGTCGGATGTCGCGCCAGTGCACGCATTATGGGCGTTGGCCTCAACACGATTTTACGTCACTTAAAAAACTCAGGCCGCAGTCGGTAACCTCGCGCATACAACCGGGCAGTGATGTGATTGTCTGCGCTGAAATGGACGAACATTGGGGCTACGTCGGTGCTAAATCACGTCAGCGCTGGCTGTTTTACGCGTATGACAGGATACGGAGGACGGTTGTGGCGCACGTCTTCGGTGAACGCACTCTGGCCACACTGGAGCGTCTTCTGAGCCTGCTGTCGGCCTTTGAGGTCGTGGTATGGATGACGGATGGCTGGCCGCTGTATGAATCACGCCTGAAGGGAAAGCTGCACGTTATCAGCAAGCGTTACACTCAGCGCATTGAGCGACATAACCTGAATCTGAGACAACATCTGGCAAGGCTGGGACGGAAGTCACTGTCGTTCTCAAAATCGGTGGAGCTGCATGACAAGGTCATCGGGCATTATCTGAACATAAAACACTATCAGTAAGTTGGAGTCATTACCCAAAAAAGAGTCTCCACTTACTTTCAAAATAATCAATCATCAGTTGAAAATCATAATCTTAACAATACTATTCACAATGTATTCTGGTTGCTTACATTAATCGCGTCGTATACGCCAGATAAGAGCATTGTTTACCTAAGTTTTCATCGTGTTACGTCCATTTCTCAGCAGGAAGGGATACATATTATACCCACCAGATTTTATCAGGCCATCGATAAAATGATTGACACAAATATTATTATCCCCACTGAATTTAAATACCGGTACCGTTTAAACCCTGTATTTTTCAGTTTTATAAAAAATAAAAAAGAGAAGGATATAAAATCCCAAGAATTATCACCCCTGTAGTTTTGCTATAGAAAAATCAGATGGTCACTGCCAAAAGCACATAATTTCTGTATATCAGTACCAGTTGAATTAAAAGAAGAGGGTACAGACTTGTGTTGTCTGTACCCATGACAATTTACTAAAGGCCTTACATCTTTTTATCGGCATTATTATTTTTGATACTATTCTTTTCATTGACAATGTGCTCAATACACATTCTTAACTCTTCATTAATGGTAATATCTGCTCCACCCTCAACCAGTATAGAACACAATAAATAAAGAAGGACGTGCTCAAACTCTATCTCTTCGACCGAATGTACGTAATTATGATATGATTCAATAGCCTCATACAAGCTATCTGGTGAAGTCACAAATGCACATACAAAATCTTTATCTTCTGGTACTATGATTGAATTATTCATTTTAAATCTCCTGAACCTATTAATATATAGTGTCACGGCAAACTGTCATAATAACATTCACCAATGACTATTTTTATTACTTCTTAATACTAAATCCTGACCTAATGCTACTTACGACATATCAGGTGGGCCTCTGCTCATTGCTGAATAGCGCCATTTATTTTTACACACTGGATTTAATATACTCATCATTAACTCCGTAATCAGGCTGCATTTTTACGTGAACGCTCAATAGCAGACACTATCCATTCGTCGATTTCACTTTCGATAAAAGCAATTGCACGAACGCCAATCTTTACTGGTTGTGGAAATAAACCTTCGTTGATCAGACGATAAATCCATGCTTTGCCATAGCCGGTTTTATTCATAACTTCAGGAAGTCGGAGCAGGCGTATATTTTTATTATTCATTTTATTATCCTCAATGTGGTGTCAGTGAGAATAACAGTACAGGAGAACGGAAATAAAAAGCAGTGAACTTCGGAGATGTATTCTGAGGAGGTTACGTGAGCTATCAATTTCAGGGAATTTCGTTGCGCCGAAATTCCCCTTTTATGGCATCAATGACAGTTTTGCTTTAGTCACGTTCAGCCAGTGTAATGACATCAGATACTTTCATATCCTTTAGATGACTGTTTTTATTTATAAAAAGATGAAATTGTCTAATGAAATCGATTGTCATCGCTTTCATTGCCAGAGGCCGATCTGTATCTTTTATCTGATTGTCATAGCGTACCTCTTCGTCATCAATCGAGTAAAGCAACCGCGACAGCCAGCGTTCTGAGACACGAACGTCCTGTTCCTGTGCCCAGACAAGAATATCAAGCATCGGAATAATCCTGTTATTTATAATTTTTTTTATTGTTCCATACCCGAACCGGATAGACTCCAAAGGGTCAGAGGGCATGTGTCTTACTTTACGCCATTGCGGTAACACTGATTTTAGTGATTCGGCTATCTCTTCATCTGTACCACTGGCTAGATCCACTTCAAACATGACCGTCCGGTCAAAAAAATCTGGAACCGCATCACCGATAGGCGTGTCTTCAAAATATTCGTTTAATCCATATTGATTATATCCCTGCCATGTAAAGATCCCACGCTGCATTAGCACAATACTCAATTGTGCGACTCGATCTACTGTTGGCAATACTAAGTGAGGTGGCTGAAAGAGCCGATAGAACGGATCCAAATCCCCCAACCGCCCAGGTGGGACCAGAAAAGGATCGCCATTATAGATTTTTTTGCGGTTGATCGTGACAAAGAGTTCTTCATTGCCTATAAGGGGCGTTTTAAAAAAATAGGTTCTGGCCGAAAGTTCATGGTAGAGCAGGTGCAGTGATAGATTTTCGAATTTTTTATACGTTTCGATGTTAAACCATTTGTTCAGTTCTTGTGTATGTGACTTATCCCAGTTTTGCATGTGATCTCCATGTTCAGGACTGCTTCTGCCCATCATAGGTGACTTACACAGAGAGCGAAAGCCATCCGCTTTTCGTGATCACAATTTTTGTAATACTTCTCTGGTCGTTCGACGCGAACCGTCTAACCATGCCTACAGCTCATAGCACTGAAGTGTTCCACTTGCATGACCATATCCTGTTGGCGTTTCTGATGTTTCCAAGGATGGTTTGTTAAAATTTTACTCCTTACATCAGGAACGCCTGCCCCCACTGTTGCATTCTTCAGAATTTCTGATATCTAATGAATTTAGAAATTTTTTCATAGGGGGGTTTATGGACCTATTAAAGTACTTATCAGAAAAGGGATTAACCGAAAGGGCTCTCGACTTCATCATATCACAATTATTCTTCAATGCAGAGTCGCCTGATAACCTAAAATATGCTTTAAAAGCTGGCTATGATATTAATACTGTTGATAGTAGCGGCAATAATGCTATTTTTGGCTGCAGGACACTGGAAGCACTGGATTTTCTGCTCAGAAATGATATCAATATACATAATATCAACAAGGAGGGACAAAATGCGCTTTTTCATCAAAAAAAACCCGAAATACTAAAGAAGCTGATTGAATTAGGTTTAGACACCTCACATACAGATGCTAAAGGCTATACCTGCATTTTTGAACATTACAGGGATCCTGAAGGGCTGACAGAATTAATCAATGCAGGTTGTGACATAAATCACGTCGATAACAGGGGGAGAAATATTCTATTCCTCCCTCTATCCCCGGAAGTTTTATCCATAGCAATAAATGCCGGATGCAATGTCAACCTTATTAATCATGCAGGAACAGGGTTTGTTGAAGAGGAATATGATAATGAGCTACACAAGATCATTCTCTTCCATATTGATAAATTTGAAAGAAGAACGTTGCATGTCGATTTTTGCAACATCAATTCAGTATTATTTTTGTATGACCTATCTGAGCATGGATTCAAAATAGATCTCAATAAAGACCGTTTCGTCATTAACAGTTGCATTAGCGATTACATAGATATTTTAAGAACTCTTAATTGCATCAGTGACATTCAGGATGTTAATTTCTATAAGTATAACGGTGACCCTCTTTACAAAGATATCGATAAGCTAATTGTAAAGTGGATGATAAGAAATGGATTCCTCATTGATCTAACCAAAATTTCTGATGATAAAAATCATGATGATATATTAAAATACAAAACCAGTTATGAGCAGAAACAAATATCCAGACATCTAAATGCCATTAAAAGTCAGTCATCAAAAATCAAAAGTGGTGGGCGACTGTGAATAATCACAGAATATAACTCATCATTCCTGACTCTACAGGATAAACCATAAGCATTGAAAATGAATGCATAATCAGGAATGATAACATTCAACACCACATAGTTTATGTATTGTGAATTAGTAAACATTAACATCAACAGACCATCTTGCTATTTTTATTCTCACCTTATGGTAAGGAGTTTCTATGTTCGAAATATTTATTGCTTTAATACCTGTAGTAGGCGGCATTTTAAACTCTTTGATAACACCTATCCTGGGAGGAAGAAAGGACGAATCTGACATTATTGACAAACTCGCTCTGCAACTTGAAAAAGAAAAACTATTTCATTTGTACTTGAAAGCTATATTCCAGTGTTGTTTCGCTGTCGTCCAATTCCACCAGGAGTACTTAAAAAACTGCTTTATCTGGAAAATTCATTTGAAATCCTTCAGCTCAGCGCCCCCTGCCGAAAGTTATTAGTTATGTTCGATTTTGCAGAAGATGATGACAAGATAAAAGTTCAGTACCGCGTACCTTTTATGAAAGCAAGAAACAGATTTGCTTGTGTCATTGTTTGTATAATGATGATGACCTTATGTATTTACACTGCAGCTGATAAGTTAGAAAATATTTTATTAACACTATCTCATGAAAATGATATTGGACCGATTATAAATTCGTTATACTTCATTGGTTCAATGTTAGGCTCTTATATATTCACATGGCAACTATACATACTTTCATCTGCATCAAATAGATTACGTAAGGCGAATAATTTACTTGCTAAAAACTACACTGATTCTTAAGTATTCAGCTAAGATATAAAGATAAATTACTTAACTTATGTTACCACACTTTAAACTTCCTGGGCATACAACAAAAGGATCACGAGTCACATGCAAGTGTGGAACAATCAGGAAAATAAATATAATAAAACTAAACGAAGTCACAGTGACCGTACGCTTCTTTCCGTTTCTGTCATACTTTTTACGTGTATTAGCTCAGAATTGACTAAACGCAGCTACAGCAAAGAGCCAAGCCTTATTTAACACGCAGCCTTGTGCCAAGAGCGGAAGTTGAGGGCCAGAAACTCTCTAAATATTGATGGTTCGTTTTACAGGGATAGTTACACTGTGCCAAGAGCAGACATTACCGCTTCAGCACCTTGTTAATTAGCGAGGATGGTTGTTACGTACCCGTTCTAGTCATCGTCTCCCTGCCTCTCAGGTACTAAATCATTGAAGGAAATAGTATTACTCTTAGGTTTTTCTTCAGTTGGAAGTTCAGCCACTCTTAATTTGAGCGGCATGGGGCAGACAACACCACTAAAAATACACGTTCCTGTAGATAGCGTGGGAATCGACTCTTCAGTCAGCCGGTCTATATATGATACCGATTTTTCAATTGCGTAGAGATCATTCTGATTAATAAGGCGATGAATAAAATAATTGTGTGCTTGGGATATGATTGTCGACGATATATCATTAGGGCGTTGGCTGGAAATTGTGATGAAAACTCCAAATTTCCTCCCCTCCTTTATGATTTCCTCAAAGGTTTCCAGTCGATAATCTTTCCAACTCTCTGTTTCTCGAAAAGAAGTATTAGACAAAATATTATGGGCTTCATCTATAATGATGTGCAGTGTAGATGACTCGGTAGACATTTTCTTCATATTGTAAGCCCACTTGGCTATCAAAAGAGGAAGCGTTTTTTTCATGGTTATATTAACCATATTAAGATTCAAGACCGTGAAATTATATCTCCCCCAAAAATTAAACTGTCCTGATGTATCAAAAATTTTCGATATATCTTTACGGTTAGCACTCATTCTATTTATAACTGGTGAAATATGCTCAGGGTTAGACTTGTTAGAAACATATTCCTGAATTAACTGTAAGTACATAAAATCCAACAGATCTTGAATCATATCTGTTTTAAATAAAAAGTTGCTTGCGAGACTGAATAAATAGGAGCGTTCAGTATCAGCCTCAGCATTGAAAATGATACCACCCCTCAACTTCCATTTATATGCAGTTGAATGATACTCAAGATCAGATATAAGCTCTGGGTCATCGTCAAAAATTGGACTGAACAATTGATTTATAGCATCGCATTTGGGCTTATCTCCACTAAAGAGATTCTGCCTAATTCTTTTCTTCAGGATATTACGCATAAACTCAAGAGGATTGTCAGCGGTCATCACCTTCTTGCGAAATTCAAGCACTCGCTTCAGAAAAGGTTTCTGTGTTTTGTCGGTGGCATCGGTTAGAACGGAGAGCATATCATGCTCAAGCAGAACCTCTCTGGGTAGAGGAAGTTTGTCACCACCTGCATGATGCGTGTTGAGATTATAAACCGTCTTCTCGTTAGTAATACAGTGTGGGGCGGTATATTCTCCATTAAAGTCGAATAGAATAAATTTACATTTTTCATTAAAATGGTTGCCGAGAATATTTTTAACTTGGGCAGTACCTGCTTTGTATAGCGCGGCTAGGGTGTTTGACTTTCCGCTGCCAGTATTACCGAAAATTGCAATATGGGAATTAATAAGACCATTGATTGGTAATGCAATTTCAATATCTTCAAGATCTGTACGAGTAAACTTCATCACAGTTTCGTCTGCATCAGCTATCTGATGCACCGTATGTATCATCTCTTCAGTAACTACGAAAGCTTCATTACCGATGAGAGGTAGTTCACGCGAACCACCAATGAAGCAGCCAGTACGATCAATGTAACCCGTCAGAGTCGAGGTCAAGTATCGTCGATATCGCCAAGCATCACTGCCGCTCCCACCGAGATGTTTTTCCTCAATGACTCGTTCCGCTTCAACCTTGCCGATCAGGCTCATGAAACCTTTTTTTATTTCAATGAAGCTACCCACTGATACATTTCTTAGAATTTTCCCATGATAAAATAAATCACTGAGATTTTTGTTTTTATCTACCAAAATGGTCACAGCACGTCCAGAAACCTCGCAGACTTCGCCTATACGGAGTACCGCTTCCTCTTCAGTAAAATGCCTGCTCATCTCGATCCACCTAGATAGCACGTGATAATCTTATTCATTACCGAGAAATCAACATTTCCTCCTGGGCGATAAATAATCTCTACGTTTGAGTAATCTCGGAATCTCTCCATAAATCCGCTAACACTGGCCTCATCGTAAGCAAAGATCAGCAGTTTCAGTGTAGCGTTGCGCAAGGCTTTTTTAGTTATTGTTTCAAGATGCTCATCAGCAAACGAGAACCCAAAGACAATTAGTAGGGTTGCTTCTTTATCAAGCTCGTTGGAATAGGTTCTCAGTAAATCATAATAAACGTTCTGTAGTAGAGTCTCTTTAAATTTCTCCTTGCGTGGAAGAATAAGTGTGTGAGCAAGTACCCATTTTTTCATTTCGGCTGGGGTGAGAAAGTTAAGAGGCTTAATATCTGCAATACGATAAAAAATTTTCCCTTTAGAATGTTCCCAAGAAAGAGAACCATGGAGTTTTATAAGGTTAACAGTAGGAAGTTCTACTTTATAATTATACAGATTTCCAGTTGCACTTACCGAATGGTTAAAGCTGCCCGCGTCAAACTCACCATCTCCCCAGATATTTGATCTTCTATTAAAACCATCATTAAAAAGAATGTTATTATTACGAGTAGCAGCTTCTTCAATAAACAAATCATAATTAGTCGTAAAAACGTTAATACGCCTAGGAAGTAGGCCAGTCCGACGTCGAGTCAGTATCTTTTCCAGTGAAGACATGAATGCATCATAATTCTTACGTGTACATTCTAAATTGGTGATCACCTGAGGTGCGAAGGGGGCTCCGTGGCCGCGCTGCAGCATGCATTCATGAGGAAGCCAAACAGCTGTCAAAAAGTCAGTGCCCACCCTGAAGTATTCTTCTTCCTGCTCATCATTAATAAGCTGCTGAAGGTCCGTTTCGATTGTCCCCAGTACGTTAATGGCAGGGAGGGATGCACCAGAACCGATGAGGAAGTTAATGTTAGCTGACTGAAATACTCGCTCAAAGTAGTCTCGGTCACTATCGTTACCGTAGTATGCGCGCTTAACTGCCATCTTATCCTTCCATAAAACATTGGATTTATCTGTAAGTTTTTTAATATTAACGCCGAGCTCAATACTTTGACATCACTTCTTCTGGCGATTGTTATGATCCATTCTTGCTCAAAAGCACAATCGGGGGGCAGATCCTTTATGCCACAAGCTTTCTAACTACCCTCAAAAAATAGGTGTTAGAAGTGCGCCAACAAAGTTGCAAGGTCCGCACCTCGCTCACAGCGGACTTTCGGGTCAGGTTACATGTCCGTTTCGTGCCAATAGCGGAACACACTAATGCTGGTGTACAGGTGCTGACTCATTCCTCCTCCACTTTCATCCCGTTATACTGTGAAAAAAAGGAGGTAGGTGTGAAACTAAAAATGCAGGATTTGAGGCTGTTTAATCTCGTGTTTGAGAACGATCCTGGCTGGATACTGGATTTCTCTAACCGCACTTTGTCTGCTTTTTTTGATGAAGAACTGAACATTGATATTGATGATGAATGTTATCAAGAAGAGGGGACGTCAAAAGCCAAACGAGTTAGATGCTTGCTGAAACAGGCTGATCGTGAGACCGCTCTGCGGGTTCTTGGCGCTCTCTGGCAGTATAAAACAGAATCCATGCCTGAACAGGCTGAACAAAGCCGTAATGACTATCTTGCACTGATTTCCCGATTAGAAAACGCTGACACGGATGAAGCCAAAGGCGTAAAGCCTGTCCAGGCATGGCATGGTGTTGACTGGCCTTCACTTATCGCTGAAATGAACGAGATGAAATCTCTGCCGCCACATCCACGTGGTTTTCGGTTTGAAGCCTGGCTTGCTGAACTGTTCAGTATCTTTAAGCTTGCTCCCCGTTCGTCTTTCCGAAATACAGGCGAACAGATTGACGGAAGCTTCCGACTGAATGATGAATTTTACCTGATGGAGGCAAAGTGGCACCAGAAAAGAACGTCGGCTGCCGATCTCCATGTATTTGAGGGAAAGCTCAGTACCAAGGCAACCTGGACACGCGGCGTTTTTATCAGCTGGATGGGGTTTACGCCTGAAGGTCTGACGGCTTTTGGTAAAGGGAAGCGTGTTATCTGTGTCAGTGGTTATGATCTTTACCACTCACTGAGTCATGGGATTCCTTTGCCCGACCTTCTGGACGCTAAAACCAGGCACGCCGCAGAAACGGGAGAGCCCTATGCTGACTTCGACCGACTATATGCACTGAAGAACAAACAGTTCGGCACGCTGAAATAGCGGTTTGGGAAGCGGTGACTGCTCTCTGTTGTTTCACATAGAATGCTGTTAGTAATGTCGCATATCCCTCATAGCAGACCTCGCAATGCTTCTGGCGGTCCGCTCCGTGCCAGGAGCGGACATTAATCACATCATGTAGTGTTAGCCAATTGGCTCTGTTTTGCTGAAAATGTGATTTGCTAAAAGTGTACTTTGCTGGACATCAGCACAGGGCTTTTGGTAGATATTCACGTGTAATATAACTTACAATCAGTAAGGAAATGACTTAGGTCTTCATTTACATAGACTGGAAACCATTCATGAATTGCCTCGATGATTTGCCTAAGCGGGATCAGAATCATGTTCACGATACAATGGCTAAGACTGCGTTCGAAGCTTTTATCGCTTCGTCAGGTGTGGTTCTCAAACAGAGTTCAGATGACAATGATTACGGCACTGATTACCAGCTCGAAATAATGCATGATGGAATGGCGACCAATGTTCGACTTCAGGTGCAGCTAAAAGGTACTGCTGCAGGTTTTAATACAGATGGATCTGTCAGTATTTCAGTTAAACGTTCAAACCTGAATTATCTCCTGATGAGTCCGGGTTCACTTTATGTCTGTCTTCATATTCCGACAAATACGCTGAAGGTTACCTCTGCTCAGAGTGTACTAACCCGCTATCAAAATATGGGCCCAAGCTGGCAGTCTCAGAAATCCGTTACCGTCAATTTCGCTGAAGATTTGACCATTCAGCACCTTATCAAGATTACCTCACTGGCTCGCCTTAGCGCACTTGACGCGCGCAACCGACGCGTAGCTCATAGGAAAATGAATGAAAATGACATGGTAGACCATGTAAGGGAATTGCTAACAGTTTATGAAGTCGCAGATGATACTGCCTCTGCGGTTCATCAACTTATAAACCTTTACAAGAGTAATCAGACTGAAGTTATCAGTGCTGCATATGAACGATTCAAAACAGTTTTAGGCGAAGAACATCCAGCAATGATGTTTTGCTATATGGCCGAGATTGATCTTGCAAGTGCTAATAAAATTTTTGACCGTCAGCGCGTTGAATTAGGTATTCTGAAATTGAAGGCTTATTCGCTTGCTGATGGTGCAGATCGTGCTGGGTTGCATTACTCCATTGGTAATGGATTTGCTGCCCTGAATGATTTCAACGAAGCACTAGAAGAATATAAAATAGCGTGCGAGCTTAATAATCAGAACTCTGACAATGAGCTCATGGCGATGATTATCAAAAATATGGGGGGCACCTATGCTGCTCTCGAAAATGAAAATCAGGCTGTCGAGTGTTACCTGCAGGCATTGAAAAACAATCCTTATCTGGCTGAAGCCCATTATGCACTGGGTCTTTATTATCACAACACTGGCCAGTTCGAAAAGGCTTTGGAACAACTGGATAAAATTGTGTTTTCCAGCGATACGCAAGGAAATTTAATTGATCTTCAGGGCTGGCGTATATCGGCTCTCTTCAATGTGGGTGAAGGCAGGTCTGCGTTTAGAGAAATTAACGCCCTATTGAGCCAGGCAGATAAGGCGCAGTGGATATGGCCATGGTGTTTAAAAATTGTCTCGCAGTTTGGCCGTGAATCAATCGAGAATGCGAAGCTTAGTCTTACCTTTTGGGAATCGGCTTTGCGCCATTCTCCTGAAAACCCTTTAGCTCAACGAGAATTGCTGCTGGCTATAATCTACCTGCGAAATCGTAACATAATTGTGCATAAAACTTATCTCCAATTTAAAAATGATCTTGAGGCCTGCGCAAATAAAATAGGGTCAGATGCAGCAAGTGTACTATGGGATCTGCTGGGTCATTGGGCAGAGGATGAGGAACTGGCAGATGAAGCCATATTATGTTTTGAAAAAGCCTATTCTCTTCAGAAAGGCGATTACGGGTTATGTCTTTCAATCGCGTTGAATAAAAAACACAGGTATGAAGAAAGTAAAAACCTAATGAAAATCTATACATTAGCCTTCCCTAATGACGATCAGGGATGGTACCGATTGGCGAGCACTTATGATTTAATGGGGCAATTGGAGAAATGCATTGAGCCTTATCTTCATAGCTTGTCTCTTAATGTTGATAACGACCATGCATGGTTTAATCTGGGTGGTGCCTTCTTCAATATGGGTAATTACCCGGAAGCACGGCGAGTCTGGAAAGAAGCAGTAAGTAGATTTCCGGACCATGAACTAACTGCGAAAATCAGAGCTGATATCCCCTTCATACTGACCGATGAGCCATTACAATAAAAAACAACACGAATAGCCACGGCTAAAGAGTATTCGCAAGAAGATGGTTAACTTCCACTTCTCGCTCATAACAGACATGACCACTCTGGCATGTTATTTTGAATTCACTTGGCGTGCTAGAACCATGTAACGTGCTGAGGTTATACTTTAAGGTTCCTTTTTGGAACCCACTACGAAATTCATTTAAACTAAAACATTAAATATCAATGTATTATAATTAAAAGCACAGGGACGCCAGCCAATCATGATTGGACGGTGTAAGGACAACACCAACAAAAACAGGAAGTTAGAAGTCTCAGCAAAACACCGACCAGACGGTGAGGAGACATAAAAGGATACGCAAAGGAGCCGCGGCTCCTGGTAACATGAAAGCCCACAGATGTGGGCTTTTTCGTTGATGGCCAGAACGACCAGTTCACACCAGCTACCGCGTTCCACGGGGATTCCACACCGGCACTATGGCTATACCCCACCCCAAGATGCCCGCTTAACGTACTGCTGAATGAGGCTTTAATACCTGCCTGGTATATTCCACGTCTGCCCGACAAATAATTGACGAAATTACCGTCACTATTCACTTTCACCCGGTTATCATCGACAAATTCTTTGCGCACAGCCGCCTTCAGCCACGGCTCAACTTCCATACCGTTCCCCAGACGCATGTTGTAACTCAGCGTTGCGCCCAGTTCACGATATATACTGCGGGTATCGACTGATTTCGATTTCATGCCATTGGATAAATGATATTCGGGGTTATCAGCGGTGAACCCCGTTAACGATGCATACGGCGTCAGGTTCCAGTTACCATCGGTAAATCGCATCCCGGTTTCAATGTGACCGCCCAGCCCGTTGCTGTGGTAACTGCCATTGGCGGCTCCACCGCTGCTCATTTTACCTGCTACGTTACTTTTAAAACGGTTCAGCTTCACGACACCGTCCAGATAGAAACCACTTTCATGTTCCCAACTGGCATAGCCGCCCAGAGAATAACTGCCCACACTGCCATGTCCTCCGCGATCAAAACCGATATGTGAATGGGAATAGCCCATAAAAGCGCCTAGCGTGGTAATTCCTTCAGGAATATCATTACGGCTGTCGATCCCCACTGTCATTCCGGTCAGCGTCTGCTCAAACCCGGCACCCGCATCGGTGGTGACATTATTACGGGTGTTATACGTCGCCCCCCAGACATTATTGTTGTGTGGACTCGCTTTCATTATGTTCAACCGCTCGCGAATACTGTTTAGCTCAGCATCAAATACCAACGGTAATGTTGCTGCCATATTGAGTACGGCTGCCGTAGAAGGCGTAATGCGTTTCTCCGGAACGGGTGTCGGCGTTGGATCGGGAGTAGGGTCTGGTTTTGGATTTGGGTCTGGCTTTGGATCGGGTTTTGGGTCTGGCTTTGGATTTGGGATGGGGTCCGGGTTGGGTTTGACATCATTGGTCAGGTTCCAGTTGCTGTTGCCGTCACTTTTCAGGACATACTCATAGGTCCCAAGATCAACGAAACCGCCGGTATTGCCCAGCGTAAACGAAGCATCCCCTCCCCCTGTTTTCACCAGCGTCATCGCGTCGTCAGACTGTGGGCTGACGCCGGTATCCTGAACAAAGATTTTAAAATTACCAGTGGCGTTGTTGTTGACGACCAGTTGATCGCCCCGGGAGCCTGCAACGTTGGTATGCAGGTAGAAATTACCGCTACCGGAAAGTTCATTGGTTGTCAGCGTATTGTAGATACCGTTAGTTGTGGCAGGCGCTGCTGTTTGTGCTGACAAATAAACATCACCGTCGTTGAGTAGCAAACTGTTTACTCTATATTCGCAGTTGCTGGTACCTGCACAGGAATTATTGCTGTTAAGCCAGACACTGCCCCGGCTGGCAGCCGTCAGGTCGGCAAGCGTGGTATCGACGCCATTTCCCAGAGTCAATGTCGCGCTATCGGTAATCCGGACCGCCCCTTCGAGTTTAACTGGCGTAACATTATCCCGTGGCGTCATTAACGACAGGCTTCCTGTCGCGCCACTGACCGATGCATCCGCCAGCGTACCTGCGTAGACGATTGCCGTACCGCCAGCGACCTGGAGATCTTCTGCCCGGGCCAGAGCCTGAAACTCATCTTTTGACCGCCCAAGGGTATATTGCCCGCCAGAGTTAACCTTTGTGGCGGAGTCCTGACCCAGGTTTTGCATTGCCCCACCCTTGCCAACCGTGGAGTCGCGAGCTTCGGTACCTGCTAATACCAATAAATTACCGCCATTTTCCAGCAACATATTGGTCGCTAAATTGCCGGAAATGGAAAAAGTACCGTACTGGTGAGTACCGCTGATTTCAATACCGTTAGCCGTGCTCGTCTGGAGAGCGGCACCGCTGTTCTGGACGATATCTGTCGCTTTGCCATTATCGTTGACTGTCAGCGTACCGCCTTCATTGATCTTTGTTTTTATTGCCTCTCCGTTAGCTGAAACTGTTTGTATTCCGCCGTCGTTAATTGTTGTCTCATTCGCCACACCCTCGACAATTTGTTCACCGCCGGTGAGCGTCGTGCCTGTCGCAGTGGCTTTTGTTTTGACGATCTCCCGTCCGCCCATATTGACCTGTGTTTTGTCAGAAGAGGTGTCTGACTCCACGGTTAACACGCCGCCATTTGCCAGCAGGATATTGTTCGCCGCACCCTGCTCGATGCTGAACGCGACGCCATCCGCGCGTGTTCCTGTGACCCGCGTCGCCCTGGTGGTTGCAACCAAAGCGCCCTGGCTACTCTGCTGTATCCCCGTTGCGCTGCCTTTCTCCCGCACATCGAGTGTGCCGCCGTCATTAAGCACCGAGTTTTCAGCCAGACCGCCCTCATTAACTACCTGTGAACCCCCATTAATAATGGAACCTTCCGCTGTCCCGTTTGCCATAATTTGTTGTAGGCCAGAGACGATATCGGTATTGATTGCCTTACCATAATTCTGAACGGTTTGCGTGCCACCATTGATGTGTGTTTTCTCTGTTGACCCACCATCAACAATTTGTTCACCACTTTCGATATTTGCTTCAGTGGCTAAACCATATACCGTTTGCTTGCCACCTTTGATATTTGCTTTATCAGAAGTGGCACTGGCATATATTGTTTGGGTGCCAGCACTATTGAGTACAGTGCCAACATCTTTTCCATAAACATCCATTTTGCCGTTGGCATTAATAATCGTGTCAACTGCGCGGGAACCAGTGACGACTGTTAATGAGCCAGCGTTTTCCAGCACTACATTTTTAGCTTCTGAATTCCTGATGTAGAAAGCATCACCATAACTGTTGGTTCCTTCGATAAGTGTTCCGGAGGTCGTGGAAGCAATTAATGCGCCGCCGGATTGTTGCTCAACATGCTTAGCCTCACCACCGTCCTGAACCTCCAGAACGCCGCCATTATTAAGTCTGGTGCTATCTGTTTTAGCCTCCTTCTGGACAATCAGCTTACCGCCAGTATCAATGGTAGTATTTTTCGCCGAGGTTTTAGCCACTACCGTCAGTTCGCCGGTATTTTCCAGCACAACATAATTAGCCTCCCCTCCGGTAATAGTGAAGTGAGAGAGCTTGTTGTATCCTTCGATATCAGTCCCTGCACCCGTGTTGGCAACTAAAGCACTGCCCGTCTCCTGGTTAACCCCATGTGCAATACCGCCGGTATAGACAATCAGCGAGCCTCCGGCGCTAATATTGCTGCCAATTGCCGTACCATCTTTCTCAACAACCTGCCGGCTCCCGGAGGATATAATTGTTGTGTCAGCTTTCCCGCCGCTTTTGATATTTTGCGTTCCGCTGTTGATATTGGTGCCTGTGGCTATGCCATAATTATTAATATTCTGTGTGCCACCATTAATTATGGTATTTGTCGCGTTTCCTGCAACATCCATAACCCCGCCATTATCTATTCGGGTCGCATCAGCTTTAGCATTGGTTAAAACTGACATTGTTCCTTTATCTTTAATAATCGTCTTGTTTGCCGAACCATATGCGTTTATGTCTAAATGACCACCGTTTTCCAGCAACACATTGTCTGCCACGTGATTGTGGATGGAGAATGCACCTTCACTATTCGTACCGCTCACCGTCGTACCGTTAGTGTTAGTTTTTAAAATTGCACCATCGTGCTGGGTAACATTTGTTGCCGTACCACCACTAACATCAAGCACGCCACCAGAATAAACTTCAATAACATCCGAGGTGCTGGTGTTATCAACAATTTGCGTGCCACCAGAATAGATATGCGTATTTTTTGCCGTTGACTTACTATTCAGAGACTGAGTTCCGCCTTCAATCGTCGTGTCCAGCGCACGGCTCTCATATACTCTTTGCTCACCGCCATTTTTAATGGTTGTTGTTTCTACTGTGCTCTGTTCAACATACTGTCGACCACCATTTATGGTTGTGTTCGTTGCCAGACTTCCTTGTACTACGTCCTGAGAGCCAGACTTATTTATCGTTGTACCATCAGCATGCCCTTGAACTTTTACTATCTGGCTACCACCATCAATGAGTATTCCATTCGCACTCCCTCCCTCTACGCGTGAAGCACCGCCCTTAATTGTCGTTCCATTGCTGATACCCCCTTTATAAACGTCCTGATTGCCACTCTCGATTGTCGTACCTGTGGAAATACCCCCGTCATGAATTGACTGTCTGCCACCGTTAATGGTTGTATTATTAGCCTGCCCCACAAAATTGTTATGACTTCCTATATCTTGATATCCACCAGATTCAATAAGACTTCCATTAGATACCCCGCCATGAACATTCTGCTGGCCATGGTTGATAATATGAGTGTTATTTGTTGTACCTCGTTCATCCACTTTTTGGTTGCCATCTACAGTCTCATCGTTTACCACACCAATAACATTAGTAGTGAAGGCAGCCATCCCGGGCGGGGCATATATCAAGGCAGATATCAATAAGGAAAGTACTGAGCGGCGACAATAATAGGGACTGGTCCTGTTCATAAATTTCATCCTCTGAAAAGTGAATACTGAGTAGCGTTTAAGCGACCTTAGCTTTGCTGCAACATCAGCCCACAGGCACCAGACCAGGGGATTCATCCTGAAGAGACAGCGCAAGTGTATTGTGTTCACCGCTCATCAAAGACATCATGATGAAATGATGATATTCCGCATAAGAATGAGGCATTTTTTAAACGCAGTGCGCTGAAGTGTGGTTGGATAAAAAAGTCAATCCATTCAGGAAATACGGGCGTATTCTTTTCTTTCGATAATGAGGCCGTTGGCAAAATAAAATGATTTACATAATCGTTTCTGATGAATATCTTCTGCTCACATAAAAATCACACAATAACTTTGAGATCGCAGATTGTTTTACTTTTACAGCATTCGTCCCCCCATTGTTGGGCAAATATAGATTGGGCCAGAGCACGAAAGTTAATACCACGTTCGCACAGCTCCTCCAACAGCACGACAAGATGCCACATACTGCGCCCCAGTCGGTTCAGTTTACAGACTAGCAGTGCGTTCCCTGCCGATGATGTCCTGACCAGTTTTTTCAGTCCGGACCTCCTGCCACGGTTTTACGTTGAAGTGGTAACCCTGAGCACGCAGTTCTTCAGTCAGGCGTGGTGCACCGTAACGCTGTTATTGCTGGGTAAGATCAAAAAACTTTCAGGCAGCTAAGGAAAGTTGAACCAGACATTAGATGAAATATTTCAACCAATTACAGCACCAATTCAGTCACTGCCAGCCCACCAAATAAATCAAGGGGTTACATGAAAACGTAGCCCCTTTTTCTTTGGTAGTGACACTAAAATGGATGTAGTGTGAAGAATAATCCCGTTTACTCAATCAATAATACATATTGTTTCAATCTACGTTATTATCTCTTTGTAAAAATTGCCATTTATTAATCATTGAAAACTGCTTTTAGAACTTGATACAACGGGACTAGTCACAACAGGACTATTCTCAACGGGATCATCCTCAGAGGAACTATCATCAAAGTCATCATCCATAAATAAAATATCATCGAATGGTGCCACGCCCGTGATGAGTTTTATTTTATTATTACGATCAGTCAATACTCCACTTAAACCGTTTTCGCTCACAGGTTTTAATGATTTTTCATTACTCTTGTTGTAAGCAGGCGCATTAAAAATACACGGAGTATCAACATCAAACAATGACGTTCCCCAGTTCACATATTGAATATCATAGTTACTGAAGTTCTGTCCAGAAAAGAAGCACCCCTTAAAATCCAATCCACGTAAATTATATAAACCACCCTCTTCTTTTTGGAGAGTAATGTTAATTTTGGCTATCTCCCGGACATCATCGCCATTTTTGTATTTGAATACCGTTTCAAGATGTTCTCCAGACAGCTTGACTTCAGGAAATAATTTGAAATCAAAGCCTATATTATTATGTGTCAACGTAGATGAACAAAAAATGGAAAAAGCTTGCAGTGCTGAATTATAGCTATCGATTTTATCTTGAGGCTGAGCTCTTGGTAAAAACTTATAGCAACACTCATAAAAATCAAACAGAAGCTCTGAAGACCTTGTATTTTTATCAAATAATACCCCCTTGAACTCATTCACAAACGCATCTTTTTTTTCTTGAATATCTATGGGGTGTTCCTTTGACTCTGACAAAGATGAAATCTCATCTATTTTGTTTTCATATGAATTACGTGATTCCATACAGACATTTGGCGGCGTTTCTAAAATAACACTACGCGTACTACTTGGCTTAAGTAAACCAACATGAAAATCACTTTTTCTTATATTATCGAAAAGGTTCTATTCATTTCTTTTAGCGCATTCAAAAAACTGATCGGCATTATTTTTATTCGATAATTTTTTAGTTTCAGAAAACACATTTTCATTGTTTTCCAGCTTTAGTTTAATGAGAAGATTTTCCCAGACCTGCTTGCTTAAACATATTACGTCAGGCTCACCAGAACTAACTAACTCGTGATTATTATTAAAGTGTACGTTGAATACCTTTAAGTTATTTTCACCAACTTCATATTTAATACGTTTTAATTGTTCTCCAGCTCCCATAATGACAAAGGCGTTGCCTTCTTGATATATACATTCAGACATCATTTTTTGTAAAGTTTCAAGAGCACCGCGATACGTCTCTGATGCAGCTTCCTTACAAATTAATTTTAAAATACTATGAGCTAGTAGCTCCATGTGTTTAGAAGATTTATTTTCATTATAACTTCCACTACCCAAAACTGCGCTAGCGTTAAATCCGTTGCTTTTACTAACTAACATTGTCTATTCCTCAATTAATGTCTACATGGCTATTTTTAATGTTATTACTGTTTGTCACTATAAAAAAACGCTCATTTGAGACAATTACTGACATTAACTGCTTCACTTGCTACGCATGGAACTTTTAATTAAATTAGCACAGGAATGTTAAATTTAATAAACAAAAGGTTATTTCGCTGTATGATAAAAAAAACCGTTATAATTTATTAGTGAAAATCGTTTTTCAAGTGTTAGAAATTTATATCTCAATAGCGTTGGTTAATGAGCATAGCCACGCTCCTGTAACGCTCACAAAACTCATCTGCCTGCGGCGGGTGTTCTGGTCAGTAGTAGATGTTTAAGGCGTGGCAGAGACATTTCATCCTTACTCTACGGCATTGTTCTACATACATTGGTTGTGGTACTCACTTATCATCAGTGAGCGAACAGAGAATAGTTCAGTGATTTGAGTAATTAACCTTATTAAATGAAGGGGTATAATAAATGATAATACTCTGGCTTTATCGTTAATTACTTAATTCCACATGTAAGCAATTTGCCCGCTTGGCATAGCAGGCATTTTTTCCAGGTACTTTTGAATGAGTACTGATGGATAAATACATTGCAGTGGCGTGCCACGTACCAAAACACCAGCCCTCATTCGAAACCACCCACCGCACTTCTTCCTTGAAATGGCGTTAGTCATGAAATATAGACCGCCATCGAGTACCCCTTGTACCCTTAACTCTTCCTGATACGTAAATAATGATTTGGTGGCCCTTGCTGGACTTGAACCAGCGACCAAGCGATTATGAGTCATAAAATCGGCATGCTTCTAATCGTTCGCTATTGACGCTTATTGTATTTTTAATTGTCTATAATCAATCAGTTATGATGTTGTTTTTGTTTCTGATTGGTTGTCTCGTCTCCTCATTGTACTATCGTTACCTGACCCATTACCTGACCCAAAATGGGCATCGGGTCAGGTAACGCTTATCCTCAGAAAGGTAACCTCATGGCCGCTAATCTTACCGAGACTGCTATACGCGGATTGAAGACAAAAAGCACGTCGTACTACGTGTGGAGCAACAGTGCTCAGCGTGGTACCGGCAGGCTTGGCGTTAAGGTTCAGCCTTCAGGCAGCAAAGTTTTTTATTTCCGTTACTACGTTGAGAAAGGGAAGAAAGAGAAATTCATTCAGTTGGGCATCTGGCCTGAGATGAAACTGGTGACGGCCAATGAGCTGGCGAAAAAATATGGAGCCTGGCTTGTTGAAGGAAAAGAGCCGCAGCAAGAGCTTGAGCAACAGCGCCTGGCCGAACAGCACATCATGCAGATCCATCGCTCGCAGGGCTCGTTTAAAGAGCTGGTACATGGCTACGTTAACAAGATGAAGCTCGACAATAAGCGGACCTGGGCCGATGTTCTGAAGCGTCTTGAAAAAGAGTGCTATTCAATCATTCCTCGAGAGACCAAAGCGAAGGATGTCACGCCATTACAGATCAAAACCATCCTCTCAGGCATTATCCAGCGAGATGCGGTGGTCCATGCGAACCGAATTCGTTCCTACCTGATGGCGGCATTCAACTATGGGCTTAAAGCCGATAACGATCCGATGAATACCAGCGTGGGCATTACGTTCGGGCTTGAAGTTAATCCGGTATCGGCCATACCGAAGCAGTCCTCTGCGGAGAAAGTGGGTGATACATGGTTAATGCTGGAAGAGCTACGTTTTGTCATGGAGCAGTTCGCTCAGGCAACTAACGTTGGGCCGTTGATGCAGCACCTTATCCGCTTCTGCGTTTATGCTGGCGGGCAGCGACCGTTTGAAATGATTGCCAGCCAATGGAGCGCGATTGACTGGCAGCAAAAGACGTTACTGGTCATAGCCGATGTATCGAAAAACAAACGGGAGCACCTGATCCCATTGACTGAATCGGCATTAAGTGAATTAGCCTCAGTGAAAGAACTGACTAAGGAAAGTAACAGCCCCTATATCTTCCCGCTCTCGACCAACGGCGAACGACCGGTACGTACCGATAGCCTGGCCCGTTCCATCATGTATTTCCGGGCTTTTAATCCTAAGTTTAAAGTTTTCACAGCGCGAGATTTACGTCGCACATGTAAAACGCTGATGGGGGAGGCGGGGATCAGCAAAGATATCCGCGACCGTATCCAGAATCACGCTTTGAATGACGTCAGCTCGAAACACTATGATCGTTATGATTACTTGCCTGAAAAGCGCAGGGCGCTTGAGATCTGGGAAGATAGGGTCAACAACTATCAGCGACAGCAGGAAAACAACGTTGTGAACATGTTTGGACGGAGGTAAGAGCTTGGCAAAATATGAGCTTAATTCAGCAGAAGAGCGGTATCAACCGGGCTCTGGAGACCTGGTGCTGGCTAATAAGTTAGGGATCACAGATGAAGAGGAAATGGAGGCGCTGGAATCTGGCCTGCTGCTGATGCTTTATGAACAGCTATTTATCGAAGGCCAGCCGCCAGCGGCGCTGGCTTTTGAGCATATCAGTGGCTGGCATCGTCAATGGCTGGGGAATGTATACGACTGGGCGGGGAGATTGCGTAATGCCAACTTAACCAAGGACGGTTTCCAGTTTGCCGCTGCCGACAGAATTCCACTGCTTCTGGATGGTTTCGAGAGGCAATTTCTCTCCAGGTCTGGCGAGCTGAAATCTCTGGCTCGTCCAGAGCTGGTTCGTTATCTGGCTGAATGTCATGTGGAATTTATTTTGATCCATCCATTCAGAGAAGGTAACGGGCGTCTGTCACGGCTTCTTTGCGATGTGCTGGCTGTGTTGGCGGGGAAGGGCTTACTGGACTATAGCCTGTGGGATGAGCAAAAGGCATTTTACTTCAGGGCAATACAGGCAGGTGTCTCAGGAAACTACAGCCCTATGATGCAATTGGTGAACGATACCTTGCCAGACTAGCGGGCGAGACCCACGGCTTTCGCCTGCGCCTGATTTTTTTTGAGTTGCTGCTCAATTTTTTGCACAGAAACACCGGTTTCTATCGCAGTCGAACTGGCAACAGTACGATAGATTTGCATTTTAGTGATTTGGCTATGTGCTGTGTTTTTTGTCATTTTGAATTCCTCAATACCTGAACCTAATTCTAGTTGAGTCGGGAACGGCTAGCAAGGCTGATATCTATCGATAATCCATCAACGGGACTTGGGCATACTTGTTTAGCTTTGTGGTAACATACGATACTTGAGGATAATGGCAATAAAGAAGTCGATAACTCAGTTAACATGTTCTAAAAGTGAGCGTAACAAGTTATTGGTTATGGAGAAGTCTATGTCAAAAAAATTTTATCTTATATCTGAACTAGCAAGTTCTTCGATAGAAGTTTCATCTGAAATTATTCAACTATGGCTCAAAAAGGAACTTCCGCTGTATGTCTATTTTGATGGTAAACATCCAGCATGTACTTTTAGGCGCTGCATATCTTACGATGAACATCACTATGCATTTAGTGATATAATGTATGGTCGTGACCAGTATCAGCATCCCGACATTCCTGAAACAGAAAAAAGATTATTTGTGCCAGAAACTCCCTTAGATGCACATCTTAAAACCAAACTTACATGTCAATATGGCGGAGTGAAGTTTATATATAAATATCGAGGCAAGGCTTTTGGTTATTGGAGGGTTAAGCCAACACAAAAAGCAAGAGTTTGTAACGGGAATTATTTGACTGGTGATCGTGATGCTATTGAATTCAAACCTGAAACTCTTGGTGATGTCTTGATTCACACAGATACTGATCTGGATTTTTTAGTGTTCTTAGATGATTATTATATTGATAAGAATGATTTTTATATTTCATCTGATGATTTGGAAATAATTAATAATAAAATTCAGAATGTGAATGCAGGTGAAGAAAACAACGATGATGACTTTTGGGATTTGGATGAAAGAGACCGGTTCTTTATTGCATTTTATTTGATTATTTATGGTTGGAGCACTAATAATAAAAAAGGTATAAAAATACCAACGAGTAAGTTAGTGATGTTTTATCATAATTGTGTTAATTTTGATGTTGATAAAAGAACTATCCGTAAATGGGCGGAGAAACCATCTTTAACTAGTTCATCCTTTCAATCTTATCGTGACACACCTAAAAAAAGAGATGGATTTTATCATCTTCTTAAAGAATATTGTAGTGATAAGGGAATAAATAGCCCTTCTTCCCTGCTGAAAGAGTTAGATGAATTATCTGAAGTCTGTGGCTATGGTCAATATGTAAAATTTGACAAGGATGAAGTAAGCATTTGGTTTAGCCAAATGAAGGCCAAATGAAGGTGCTTGTTTATGGGGATGGTACTGGTAATAAGAGCATAAAATGATCTTTTTTAAATGGCGTTAACATAGATGATATTTGAAAACACTTGGAGGAATTATCACATTGACGGACTTTATTTTGAGTCTAAAAACTTGTCTATGTTATCACGGTCCCCCTGTTAATTCATCTTTAGATGGGCTTTGTTGAATAAATCGAACTTTTGCTGAGTTGAAGGATCAGATCACGCATCT
>OLQN01000865.1_pt1 | contig 24512 bp, 18 predicted proteins | sample 1673181 | NCBI WGS metagenome assembly OLQN01 (sample SAMEA3136763, study PRJEB25190) | human gut metagenome | biome: human gut; feature: human-associated habitat; material: faeces | place: Austria | collected 2013
TACAGATTCATGATTTCTTATTAGACTATACACCTGAAAAACCAGATCATCTTGCGATGGCAGGATTTATCTTAAAGAATACTCTAAGTGATAATGGTGGTGTAACAAGAGGTATCTGTGCAGTGAATGAAGAAGGATACTTAACTGATGTAGAAGAAACTAAGAATATTGAAAAGACTTCTACTGGTGCACGTGTAGGAGATAAAGAAATTGATCCTAACGTAAATGTATCTATGAACTTCTGGGGATTAACTCCTGAATTCGTAAATACTTTAAAAGAAGGTTTTGTAGAATTCTTTGAAAACATCAAGGATCCACTTAAGGATGAATACTTATTACCTATCTATATTGGTGAACTACTAAGAGAAAACAAATTAAGTGTTAAGGTATTAGAAGTACAGGATTCATGGTTTGGTGTAACATACAAAGAAGATGCACCTGTTGTAAAGGAATCATTTAAGAAGTTAATTGATGAAGGTGTTTATTCTACAAATTTATTTGATAATATTAAGTAAACGAAAAGGCAGTATGCAAAAATTTAAGCATACTGTCTTTTATTTTAGTGTATTTTATAGTTATAGAACTCTACCGTTCTTTACAGTGTATTTTTTACCTTTATAACGAACACGACCTGAATAATTCCAGTCTAAGCGTCCATTAATAATATAGAAACGCTGATTATCGTGATATGCAATACCTGTATAGTTCCAGTCTAATCGTCCTTTTCCAATATAGAACCACTGATTATTGTACTGTGCAAGGCCTGTATAGTTCCAGTTTAAACGACCGTTTTCTACATAGAACCATTCATTACCTTTTTGAACCAGTCCTGTATAATTCCAGTTTAAACGACCATTTTCAACATAGAACCAATAATTCTTGTATTGAGCAAGACCTGTATAATTCCAGTTAAGCTTACCTTTTTCAATGTAGAACCACTGATCATTATACTGAGCTAGTCCTGTATAATTCCAGTTAACACGTCCACGTACAATATAATACCATTCATTACCAGACTGGCCTAATCCGGAATAGTTCCAGTTTAAACGACCTTTTTGAACATAGAACCACTGATTATTGTATTCTACAATACCTGAATAGTTCCAGTTTAAACGTCCCTTTTCTACATAGAACCAATAATTATTGTACTGTGCAAGGCCTGTATAATCCCAGTTAAGCTTACCTTTTTCAATATAGAACCACTGATCATTATACTGAGCTAGTCCTGTATAATCAGAATTAACTGCACCTTTTTCAATATAGTACCAGTCATTACCATACTGGAATAAGCCATTGAAATCTTTGTTGACTTTACCATCTTCCACATAATACCAAGTACCTTTTTTGTTTACCTGTGCAAGAGTTGTTTTGTGTAAAACTTCATCATCCTGCATTAAGTATAATTCACCATCTACTTCAACTAAATTAGCTTCTGTAGAATGATTATAAGTGACTGTAACTGTCTTAACCCCATCAGTATCACCTTTTACTATGTAGTTATAGTTACCTTTTGGTGCATAATAATCATAAACTTTTGGAAGTGTAATTGTCTTTGTATCACCAACATTTACATTTACATATTCAGTCTTAAGAACTTCTTTTTCTTTATTCACGATATTGATTCTTGTAGTCTGAACCTTACCTAAAGACACTGTATCTTTATAGAACTTTAATGACTGTAATGCATTACCCTGGATATCAAATAATGTTGCGTTATCCCAGCTTGATCCACCCCATGAAGGCTGACCATTATAATACATTTCATCGTCTGGTGCATAACCTACAGCACCCTTAGAAGCCCATCCAGTACCATACTTATCAGCGACTTCTTTATTGTACTCCCAGTTAGTCCATCCGGCTTTCACTGGAATCCATCCTGGCTCCCAATAGAAGCCACCTAAACCGTTATCCTGTTCAGTAAGAACCTTATACATATCAGTTAATTCATCTACCTGTCCCTGAGGACCAATTTCATACTGATAAAGTCCATAATCAGAACCGATAGAGTTTGGTGTACCATCACCATCTTCATAACTGTTAACCCATGCAGTTTCCATAACCGCAAATAGCTTTCCTCTTTCTTTTGCAAGAGTCTGTACATCCCTTAACATATCAGGTGTATTCCACCAGAATGGGTAATAAGAAGAACCTAAAACATCATAGTCTACATTTCCTTTTTCCCATGCATCCATGATCATAGAATAGATTTGACGATTAGGTGTTTCAATATGTAATGTAACTAAAGCATCTGGAAGAATTTCACGTACTGCTTTAGAACCTGCATTTAAATAACGGTCTAATACAGAATACTGAGATTCATTTTCCAAACAGAATTATTACTGTCTTTATTATGAATACCAGCCATACCTTTGGTAATTTCATTACCAACCTGTACCATACCTACATCAACACCTGCATCTTTAAATTTCTGTAAAGTATCTTTAGTGAAGTCATGGATATTTTCACACATCTTATCTGGATCGTTAGCATCCTTCTGCCATGCTTTTGGTAGAATCTGTTTTGCAGGATCTGCCCAGAAATCAGAATAATGGAAGTCAACAAGCACCTTCATACCATACTTAGTTGCTTCTTTACCAATCTTTAATCCATTATCTACAGTGCTATCTCCACCACCGTATGTTTCACCTTTTTCATTGTATGGATCATTCCAGATTCTTAAACGGATATAGTTAACACCATTATCCTTTAAGATTTTCATTAATGGCTGTTCTTTGCCATCATAATCATAATATTTAACACCTGCATTAGTAAGTGCTACATATGATCCAACATCTACACCTCTGATTGTAGATTCAGACATATTAGAAATCTTATTAATAGTGACATTCTTTTCCTTTAAACCAGTATCATCACCATATTCATAAGGATCTCTGTATGAATCAATATCAATATTCCAACCCTGTGCAAAACCAAATACTGCAAGAGAAGTCTGTGCAAGTCCCTGTTCATTAAAGAAACCATTCCAGCTTCCTACATATTCAGCTTCATCATAAATTAAACCACCTGCATTACTATCACTAATAGAAGCACTTAATAAATTATAAATGCTGTCTGCCTGTGTTTCATTAGATGCTGTTTCATCATTATTCTTACGTGGGAACTTGATGTTAGAAACAATTAATTGCTTATCTGCTGCTTTTTCTTTTACTGTAGTACGTAATGTTTTAACATAATCATTAATACCATTACGATCAGCATAAAGATTAACACCTAAATAGCTATAGTCTACGCCTGCATAACCTAGCTTTTCAATCACATACTGAATACCTTCAGCATCATCAGGTGCTGCAAAACTTAAAGCTGTTTTAACACCTTTTTCATTAATAAGTTTAGAGATGGTAGCCATTGCGACAAAGCCATCCCATCCTCCGCCTTCAGTTAAACCAAGGAAATTATAATTCACTTCATTTCCAATAGTCATCATAGTAGGTAAAGCATCATTCTTACTTAAAGTATCAAGTACTTCCTTAGTATAGTCTGTTGCCTTTTCTACCGCATTATCCTGAGTCCATCCTGCAGGTAATTGCTGACTATTTGCATAAGTAACATCATCAGAATAGAATAATGTGATGTTTGTTTTTAAGCCTGCTTCTTTAGCTGCTTTAATTGTTTTGATAGCACTATCTAGTGTATAACATTTAGTTTTATCACTTGATGTGTCCGGATTTACTGCAACCTTGACAGAAATCGTATTAATTCCCTGTCCCTGTACAAACTTAAATAGGTTATCAATTTTGACGCTCTTGTAATTGTAATACGTTTTACCCCATTCCAAATCCTGCTGGTAATGAGTAAAATCTGCGCCTAATACAGTCTGATCGTTAATGCCTTCAATCTTCTTGTAATCAGCTACAGAACGACTCAATGATGTTGCAGTGACTTGATTGTTGTTATGCATAGTTGGTACTGGAGTTACTGCGCTTACACCAGACATGCCCATCGAACAAACAAGCGCTGCACTTACAAAACTTGTAATCAACTTTTTGTTCATATATATCTCCCTTCCTCTTTTATATTATGATAACATTTTAACATAATTTCACACAAAGAATCATCCAATGTAACATAAAATGACATATATAAGTATAAAAAGCTATATTTAGAGATAAAAAAACCTTCTCACGAAGGTTTATAGTGATAAGAAGAAATCTTGCATCTTCTTAGCTTCTGTATTTATTTCAAGATTACGTTTTTCAAATGCTTCAATATTAAAATGCTTAGATTGATAAGATGCTTCTTCGATTGCTTCTACCCACTTGTCTAAAGCTTCATCCGTAATAGGAAGCATCTTCACATTATCATTCACAATAGAGGCACGAGAAATAGTATCAGAGATCATGCATGGTAATCCATTGGCTTCTGCTTCTAATAAAGCGACACTTAAGCCTTCAAAACGAGAAGGGAAGATATATTGATCCATAGCCTGGATATAATCACTCACATTACTCTTAATACCTAAGAATTTGACATCATCTTCAATACCATATTCTTTAACCTGATTTTTAAGTGTTTCTTTATCTTCACCATCTCCAATAAGTATCAACATATACTTACCAGGGTATCTATGATCCAACTCATTAAATACCTTTAATAGATATGGATGATTCTTCTGGAAATGGAATCTTCCTGTATGACCTAATACAATCTTATCTCCTGCATGAAGTTCTTCTCTTATAGATTGTCTGATTTCTTCATTTGGTTTAAAGAAGTTCACATCTACCGCATTATTAATCAATTTATAGTTAGGTAATACAGCATTCTTCCCAAAGAACCATTCATTCGCATCTTCTGAACATGTCCAAAAGTCTGTCGCATATTTTCTAATCTGTGTTCTATTGAACTTATGTAAACATCCTCTTAAGAAGCTATCTCCATTGGCTGCATTATGACAATGAATAATACGAGTAGGAATACCATATTGTTTAGCCTTCTTTAGGTAATCAATATTCGCAAGAGAACATGTATTAAACCAAATAGCTTTATATTCAGAAGCATGGGTCTTAAAGAAGTTTTCTAAAGCTTCAGAGAAAGCTTTTCTATCCTTGCTTCTTGCAGGAATACGATAAATAATACCACCTAAGCTTAATATCTCTTGTTCATGTGCAACTACTTCTGTATTACATAAGAAATCAAATTGTACACGTGTACGATCTAGATGGCGATAGTAGTTCATAATAACAGCTTCCATACCACCTGGATTATCTGTAATTCCAAATACTAGTACTTTCATAATCTACTCCTTATTTACTCTTAGAAAACTGTTTCTGTCTTACTTGTCCTACAAGTAATGCGAATCTATTCATCTTATGTTTTAAGAACCACAATGGTACTTTACGTGTCATAGACATACCATTATAGTTAGAGTTCTTTACAGCACGTTTAAATAAATCATTTTTCATTAATGTATTTAAAGAAGACATCGCTTGATCTTTATTTTGTGGATGTGCACAATAATTCACTAGAATAAGTAATACATGATAACTTACAAAGTTATAGAATAATGTTTCTATATTCTTATCTCCTGCCATGACATCTTTTAAGTCTTCTTCTACTGCTTTCATAGATAAGAGGAACTTATCTGCATAAGCTGTATCAAACTTACGTACTGCAGATTGATCATTGAATATATAATGAACTAAAGGATGTTCGTCACCTACAATAACACTCCAGTTCTGTGAGGCACGTGCACAATATTCTGCATCTTCTGCAAGACTTAATTCTTCATTTAATAATACATTTTCAATAGTAGAAGCTTTAATGAGTTTACCCCAGCAGAATCCTACACCTGCCTGGACATTTAATAGATCCTTTAAATAATCCTTCCAGCCCTTATACATTGTATCTCTAATATAGTGAAGCATCTTTTCACTATGATCACTATAGTCTCTACTATAGTTACAGATCACACAATCTGCCTCTGCTTCTACTGCATGATTTAATAGTATTTCACAGGCATTACTTTCAATCCAGTCATCTGCATCTAAGAACATGATATAGTCTCCCTTAGCTGTTTTTACACCTAAGTTTCTACCAGAACATACACCGCTCTTAGAATTCTTTACAACTGTCACATTCTCTTTTGTATTTAATTCACTTAAAGTATCCTGCAACTCATCATTACATCCGTTATCAATAATAATCACTTCTACATAATCATAAGTCTGATTCAAACAGCTTTCGATTGTCTTATTGAAATAAACAGGATTTCCACGATATACAGGAATAATAATAGATATTAAATTCTTCATTATTCAAATACCTCTTTTACTTTAGCTAGTGCAGCTGCAATAACTGCATCCATATCATAATACTTATATTCTCCAAGTCTTCCACCAAAGATCACTTTAGTTTCTGCTTCTCCTAGCTTCTTATATTCTGCATATAAGGCACCATTCTTTTCATCGTTGACTGGATAATATGGTTCATCTCCTAGCTTCCATTCAGAGCTGTATTCTCTACTGATAACAGTCTTTGGCTGTGTACCGAATTCAAACCACTTATGTTCAATGATTCTTGTCCAAGGTGTCTCTGCATCTGTATAGTTTACTGCCGCATTTCCCTGGAAATTTGGCTTATCTAATACTTCTGTTTCAAATCTGACTGATCTGTATTCTAGTGTTCCTAGCTTATAGTTGAAGTATGCATCGATAGGTCCTGTATAAACAACCTTATCTGCTAAGCTATCTAGTTCTTCCTTGTTTTCTAGATAATCTGTATTCAATCTTACTTCAATACCTTCAAGCATGTTTTCTACCATCTTTGTATATCCACCCATTGGAATACCCTGATATAACGCATTGAAATAGTTATTATCAAAAGTAAGTCTTACTGGTAATCTCTTGATGATGAATGATGGAAGTTCATTACATGGTCTTCCCCATTGTTTTTCTGTATAGCCTTTAATAAGCTTTTCATAGATGTCTCTACCAACTAATGAAATAGCCTGTTCTTCAAGGTTCTTTGGTTCTCCCTTGATTTCCTGTCTCTGTTCTTCAATCTTGGCAGCTGCTTCTTCTGGAGTCACTACTCCCCACATCTTATTGAATGTATACATATTGAATGGAAGAGAATAAAGTTCTCCCTTATAGTTTGCAACGGGTGAGTTAGTGAATCTATTGAACTCTGCAAACTGAGTAATATACTGCCATACTTCCTTATTATTTGTATGGAAGATATGTGCACCATACTTATGTACATTGATGCCTTCTACTTCTTCTGTATAGATGTTTCCGGCAATATTAGGTCTCTTATCAATGACAAGAACCTTCTTTCCTCTCTTATTGGCTTCATGTGCAAAGATTGCGCCATAAAGGCCTGATCCTACTACTAGATAATCATATTTCATATTGATGTCCTTCTTTCGTCTCTTCAATAATACCATAATCTCTAAAATAAAACGAGGGTCATACAACCCCCGTCACTTAATTAGTTTGTTTTCTTTTCTGCTTCTTTAGCTTCCTGTTCAGCTTTTTCTACATCAAAGATTTTCTTCTCAGTATCAATCTTCTTACCATCACACATAGCGTTGATGTATTTAGAATTTAATTCAATACTGTCTTCATCTGGGATACTATACCACAACCTAGTCTTAGGCATTGAGTAACCACCAGTCTGCATCACACCTTCACCCTTAAGGAATGATTTTTGGAAATCCCATTTAATGTTGTCATCTAACTGCTTATTAACTAAAGCTCTGATACTTGAAGATGGCATATTAGTTGTAAATGTATCTTTGATAGAATCTAAGATTTCACTATAGTTAGTTAAGATCTTTGGAGATACTGCTTTCTTGATAATAGCCTGTAATACTGCCTGCTGGTTTTCAGTTCTATGCTGGTCACCAGATTGGTATGTATAACGTTCTCTTGCGAATGCAAGGGCCATACGTCCATCCATATGTACATTTCCCTTAGGAATCTTAATACCATGGTCTGTATAAGGAATAAATGCCTTATCAGAATAAATATCAATACCACCTAATGCATCAACTAACTGGATAACTGACTGGAAATCAACTCTTGCATAGAAATCAATGTTGATGTCTAAGAAATCTTCAATAGTCTTTATACTGTTTTCTGTTCCACCATATAAAGCAGAATGAGTTAATTTATCTTTCTTACCACAGTTCGCAAGTTTTACATAATAGTCTCTAGGAATACTTGTCATTAACATCTGACCATTGTTTGGATTAATAGTCACTAATAGGTTAACGTCTGAACGGCTGTTTTCATTTACACCACCACGAGAGTCAACACCACTAATATAACATACGAATGGCTTCTTAGTTACATTAACATCAGAAGCAGTATTTTCTACTTCTTCTACAATCTTTTCCTGCCATAATACTTTAGTCTTTGATTCAAAGTTACTATAAGTTTCTTTGATCATATCACGATAGCTTTCATTTAATAGGATTGCATCACAATCACCACTATATAAGTCTGATGCAAGCTTCGCATTATCATCTTCACCATTACCATGGAAGCTGATCTGCTTCTGTAGTTTTTCTTTTACCTGCATCGCTTTCTTTTTATCATTTGCGTAGTAATCGATTGTTTTTCCTTTTAATGAAGAAACATTCTTATAACCACTGCTTTTTAATACTACTAAAGAATAAGTAGTTGTTTCAGTACCTACATTAGTAAGAGATGAAAGGAATGAGTCACCTTTGATAATCTTACTAGTACCAAATACCATTGCGATACTTAATAAAAGAGACACTATTTTACCAATTAAAGGTCTTGCAACTTTTTTCTTCTTTGATGGCATAGTCAATAAGAACATGAATAGCCATAATACTACTAATACTGCGAATGCTGCCATTAAATACTTTGTAGGTAAGATTCCAATCTTAACTACGAAGAATGCAAGCACTGCAGATACAACAGCCTGGATACCTAGGACCAAGGCACGTGATGTAATAAACTTCATAACTACCTCCTAATATTCGGTTCATTCGTCATTATACTCGTAAATGAAAAAATGAAAACCTTTAAGGTGATAATTACACAAAAATTACATATCATCTTCATAAACGAGTAAAATATAACTATTTATTCAAGTCTTTTTTGATTCTTGTTGTACTGATTTCAGGAGTTCTAGGTAAGTATACTACTTCTGCACCTTCTTCTTCTAAGAAGTCAAACTGACCTTTCCAGTCATCTCCCATGACAAATGTATCAACATGATATTCATGAACATCTTTACGTTTCTGATCCCATGCACATTCAGGAATAACTAAATCTACATATCTAACTGATTCTAGTAACTGTTTTCTCTGTTCATAAGTAAAGTAACACTTCTTCTGTTTTTCATTCCAGTTGAATTCATCTGTTGATAAACCAACGATTAAGTAATCACCTAATTCTTTAGCTCTTCTTAATAGGTTAATATGACCATAATGTAATAAGTCAAAAGTACCATAAGTAATAACTCTCTTCATTCCACTTTTCCTCGTCTTTCTTAATACTGACTCTTCAAATACATCATTAATAGATGGAAGAGGTGTTTCTGATTTTAAATCTCTCTGTAATAATGCATTGACTGCATCCTTTGGATTCAAGCCTTCATTAACGATTTTATTGACAGTCATGACAATAGGCATATCCACTTTATAAGTTTCTGCAAGCTGAACAGCTGCAGGTAATGCATTAATACCTTCTACAACCATTCCTACTTCCTTAACTGCCTCTGCCGGTGTCTTACCTTCACCAATCAAATGACCTGCCTGGTTGTTTCTACTGAATTCACTTGTACAAGTCACAATCAAGTCACCCATACCAGTTAAACCACTAAATGTATGTGGTGTACAGCCAATTCTACCACCAAGTCTCTCCATTTCTGCAAGACCTCTTGTGATCAAAGCTGCACGGGCATTATCACCATAGCCTAAGCCACCAGAAATACCAGCAGCTAACGCAATAATATTCTTTAATGCACCACAGATTTCAATTCCTTTCACATCGTTATTTGTATACACACGCATAAAAGGACTACTGAAGAACTTCTGTACATATTTAGCCGCATCTAGATTCTTACATGCAGATACGATGGCAGTAGGTAATCCTCTTGCCACTTCTTCTGCATGAGTAGGACCAGATAATGCGACAAGATGCAATGTGTCATTATCAAGTACATCTTCAATAACTTCAGTTAAAGTCATAAATGTATCTGCTTCAATACCTTTCGCAACATCCACAATAATCTGATTGTCTTTAATGTAAGGTTTAGCCTTTTCAGCTGTGCTTCTTACAAATACAGAAGGTACCGCAAACATAATAATATTCTGATTAGCACATGCTTCTTCTATATCTGTTGTATAACGAATAGTTTCAGGAAAATCAACACCAGGAAGTTTTGGATGTGTATGTGTTGTACTTAACTGTTCCACTTCCTGTGGAAGGGCAGACCATACTGTTACTTCCTTATCACAATTAGCCAGCATTCTTGCAAGAGCCATACCCCATGTACCAGCTCCTAAAATACCGATTCTCTGTTTATCAGGCATATCTCTGATTTCCTCCTTCATATGAATATAATTATTTTACACCATTCATATTCATTAGTCATTACAATAAAAGTATACCCTTTATTGTTTTATAAGTCAAAAAGTGCAGTTGGTGCACCCTCTGTAAGGAAGGTGCACCAACTACGGCTTTGTATCTCAATTAAATATTATTCTGAAAATACGATTTATCCATAGGCTATGCCGTATTTCCCTTTAAGAAAGGCTTTTTTTGCTGATGTGTTCTTGGAAGTATTCTTCCATTTCTTCAGCTGTCGGCTCACGAATAATACCAACACCGTTGTAGTGGACTGCAACTTCCTGATAGCGCGTTTCGTCCTTGTATTCGGGTGCATACACAACGATTATCTCAATAAATTCATGTACCAATTCAGGCGTGAAAGCCTCAAGGCGGGTAACTCGCTTTGCTTTATTAACAGTATACTATTTAGTTTAGATAAAAACGAAAGAGCCAAATAAACATGATTGCTCACTTGTGCATCATCTCTGCCCCTGCCCGTTATTGTTTTTTTGTTTGGGAAATAGTAGTCAAATTTGACGATATACTTTTTTCCGTGGTTTTTAACCAAAGTCAAAACAGACAGCAAAAGTTGTCTTAAATGACTACTATTTTCTTTGCACTTGTTGTACACTATAAATAGATAAAAATTATGGAGGTAAACTTATGGGAAATTTGAAGAATAATATTGACCATTATATGGAATTAAAAGGGATAAAGATGTATAGTCACTTGCTGGTTGATATTGCACACGAATTAGGAATCAATGGACAAGACGCATATAAATTTGCAAATAAGGAAAAATCGAATTTTTCAAAAATGTTAAAAGACAAACGACCGCTGAAATATGATTTTATTATTCCTCTTGAAAAAATATTTGGTGTTTCGTTAGCAAGATTATTAGATGAAGATGCATATAAATTGCCGGTAGAAAGAGATAATGTGCCATTTAACAAAGGTTTCAGATATTATGCATACCTTGATGATCCAAAACTATATAAAGAAGAATTCAATATTTTACTTGCAAAGGATGGGGAATCAATCCTTACTCAATCAGATGAATTTAGAAAAACATTCCTTGATTATGTAGTTGAATATAGTTCGGTTAATGGCGTCAGATACCTTTACGAAGAATATGGAATAAAATACAATTGCTATTTGAACAACTTTAAGTTCAGAAAAGATTCCGGCACAACTTGGATAAACTTTGATAACTGTATTGCGCTGGCTCGACTTGTTGCAAGTATGAACGATACAGAACTGTTTAATGATATTTATGATCCTTACAATATGTTCTTGTCGTTCGGGAACTATGCTCCAAATGATACTATTTTTTGCCGAAGTGAATATTTAGAAATAGTGTTAGATAACGATACTTTGTTCAGTTCAATATTTGAAATAAGGCCATATGAGTATGTGTTGGTGGGAAGTCGTGTCAAACGAGAAAAGCAAGTTGATTCTATTACATATAATTTAATTAACCCAATAATAAATAATTGCCTAAGATATTCATTGGAACACTTGGAAAAATATAAACACAGGGCAATAGATATATTAAAATTTGGAATAAAGCATAATACAGAAATTATAAATAAGGTTGGTGCAGATACATATTGCATTTGTAATGAACTTGGCGGAGTAATAGATTCTAGAAGAACGGGTTGGTTTAGTTGTGATGTTGATAATATTGCCGTTTATGTTGACATGGAAGTAAACGACGATGAAATAAATGCTTTAATAGAACAACTGCCAAAGTTCAAAAAAAGTAAATTTTTGCAATGATAATTTTTTATGGACAGAAGTCCGAGAGATATACATAGAAAAGAAAAAATTGTAATACCGACAAAAATAAAAATCAAGGTTAATTTTTGCTGACACAATACATCAGGTTTGCCAGCAAAACAGGTACTTTGACGAATAAGAAGAAAAGAGGATATTGGAATGGGATTAACAAATTGTCCGAAATGTGGGGAAACAATCAGTGAAAAAGCAACTGTATGTCCACGTTGTAATTCGGCTGTTAAACAAAAGCAGAAAAAACACAAAGGCGCAATTATATCCATAATTGTGTTTGCTCTGATTGTTGTCAGTGTATTAGGAATTGGCATTTCACAAAAAGCAAAGGAACTGAAATATTATTCAAATATGGAAACAGTATCTTTTACAATGCTTGATGGAGCTACCAAAGCAGAAGATGCCGGAAACCTTATTAAAAGCGTGTGGTACAATGCTATTTTTGAAGAACGAAATAGTGAAACAGATAAATATACTATGAAAAACGGAAAGTTTGTCGATGATTTTAATGATGCACTTTCTGAGCTATTTGCAGATGAAAATTTCAGCAACAGTATTTCTGAAATAGTAACCAACCAATCCGACGTTGCCAATTTAATGAAACAATTGAAAGAACCACCTAAAAAGTATGAAGAAGCATACTCCGTGTTAAAGGTATACTATGACAATTATTTAAAAATGACAAAAATCGTTATAAATCCAACTGGAAGTCTTAATACATTTTCAGAGGATTTTAATACCTATGATAATAATACGGGTGATTCATATGAAAAAATGAAACTATATTTAGATTAACAATCAGGAAGGAGATGCTATTTATGGGTAAAAATTTTTTTGATTATGAAGATGGCGATTTTGCTTATTCAATCTCTGATAATATGGCAATAGATTCCGATGGAGATTTATTGATTCGAATGGGAGATAATATGGCTATGGATATGGATTCTGGAGAGTTGCACATTATATCTGGTTGGTCTAACGATGAAAATGACGATTAAAATAGCGGTGGCAGAGAGAAGGTGGTCTCTCTGCCGCCGCTTGTTACTTAGCTGTAAATTATATCTTGATTTACGACTTCTATAGCTCTATTGCAAATGTTATTCATCCTTCTAACCCGCTCTAATTAATTTTCAATCTTGAGCTGTTCAGTCACTCCCCCACGCTCTGCTATCTGATTTACCAGCCGAAAAACATATCTTCTACCTGCTCGTTAATTTCGGAAAGATAGCCGTTCAGCTAACCTCTTGTGAGAAAATTATAATAATGGACTTTGCGGTATTGTTTTAAGTAGCGTGCGTGCCGCTGTCCCCATATACCAATAAACTTATTTTCTTCAACAGGTAAGATGAAATTGTGCAAATCATAATCACCTTGTAACGTATAACTGATACCTGTTCTTTCATCAATGTAATGCTGTTTCATTCTGTAATCCTCCAAATGTACTGATTTTTCTACAAATTCAATCATTCCGGCTGACTACAAAGCAAAAGGGAAAAGCTACTTCCTTATGTAGCCTCTCCCTTATGCGCTTTTATGTTTTAACTTACTAAAGATTTGTGTCAATATTTCAACCACAAGTTTTTCTTTCATGATAATGAGTAAAAGACCATATACACCAAAGAATAAAATAGCTGAAATAACAAGTGTAATAAATACATGTAGATTTAATGCAGTCACCCAGAAAGATGCAAGTGATGCAATAATAATCGCAAGAATAATCTTTAAGTATTTAATATCACTAAAGGCTGTTTTGATTTCATTCTTTAACGCAATACACTGTACGACCATAACCGCAAATTCTGCAAGTAATGTACCAATTGCAGCACCACTTGATTGATATACTGGAATCAATAATGCATTAACCACTAAGTCAATCACTGCACCAACTATTTCAGATACAAGTACAGCTTTTTCATACCCTAATGGGACAAGAATCTGAATACCCAAGATATTTGTAATACCAATAAGGAGTAGGGTAGGCATAATAAGCTGCATTGGCACAACGGCTGGTCCAAAAGCATCACCTGATAGGAAATAGATTCCCTGCTTTGCGAAAAGCATGAAATAAATCATCATTGGTGAAGCGACTAGGAATACAAAGTTTAATGCTTTTCTACTTAGTTTCTTAAATTCATCCATCTGCTGGTGTTCAATATAATAAGCCGCTCTAGGAAGTAATACAGTACCTAGTGAAGTAACGATAGATACTAAAATATTCTTAATCTTAACAGCTGCACCATAGTAACCAACATCTGCATTAGTAGCCATGAAACCTAACATAACTGAATCTAGATTAGTATAAATTGTAGTTGCGCAGCTCATCGCAAAGAAGATAGCGACTGGCTTGAAATGTCTCTTGAAATTATAATGTCCAACTGGTTTTAAACCAATATATTTGTGGGCATTTAATAAGTTAAGAATAAATGAAGCACTTGCCGCAAATACTGTAATACCCGCATACATAACATAATCGTTCTTTGAACGAACTAACAAGAACATCGCAACAAGTCCAATAAACTTGAAGATAATAGAACGGATAGTAATATATGTATATTGTTCTAAAGCTTTATAGAGCCATTCCATACCTATTGTAGTAAGTAGAATAGTACTACTAGTAATCACATACAACATCTTATCAGATGCAAGCTTTGGAACTGCGAATAACGCAATAATAAACGCAACATAAGAGATTACAGTCATGACAAGATTTATAATTAATAATTCTTGTGTTGTTCTTGTGAGTTTTTCATGATCATCTCTTACCTGTGCACATACTTTAATACCATATGTCGGAATACCTAACTGCGCAAACATTGAGAAATAAGTAATCAATGATGTCGCAAAGTTAACCTGACCTGTTCCTGTTGGTCCTAATACTCTCGATACATATGGGAATGTAATAAGTGGGAATATGAATGAAGACATTGTAAGTAATGCATTCATAATGAAATTCAACTTAAGTGATTTCTGTTTTTTCATACAAAACCTCTCTTTCCTTGTTACAAACCGCAAATATTATAAATCAAAAATAATAAGAGTTAAAGAAGAAAAAGAGGCTTTAAGCCTCTTCAATTTCTTTGATTGCCTGAGTTAGGTAATATCCATTTTTAAGTCTATTAGAAACAACTGCGACATTTTTAACCATTTCGAAGTATTCTTCTTCACTTAGACTCGCAAATTTTTCTCCAAGTTCATCTAAAGAGTTGACTGTGATACCTAAGCCATGTTCTTCTACAAATTTAGCTTCTGCAGCTTCCTTCCAGATCACTACTGGAATGCCAGATACTAGATATAAAGATAATTTATGAGGGTTATTATATTTTAAATACTCTCCTGTATTACCATCACATTTTTCAATAGAACTTCCATCCCATACTAAACCAAAACCACTATATAACTGGTTATTGATTTCATCAGGTGGGAAAGCACCATGATAAGTAATATTAGATGCAAGAATATCTTCATTTAAATGTACACCATATAAATCAAAATGAACTGCTTTAATATCCTTTAGCTTTGCAAGATAGTTACTCTTCTTTTCATCTAGGTTACCTGCAATACTTACAGAACGATCAAACTTAATTGTATTATTTGATTCACATAAATAGTCAAAGATATGAAGATTATGAATCTTTTCTCTGTTTACTCCCTGTGTGACTAAATAGTCAATCATACAATCGTTATGCGCAATAATATAGTCAGAGATGTCATACATCTTATGATCCATATATTCAAAATCATCCTGAGCGTTTAAGAATAGCTTTCTTAATGAATCTAAGTCATGAATAAGGAATGCTAGTTTAACATGTTTCTTCTGTTTTACCTTCTCTAAGATATCAATATATTTCTTATTCACATAAAGAGGATGAGGTACTACAAGTAAAGCACCTTCATCAATCTTATTTAAGTGATTGAAAGCAAGAAAGTTATGTACCTTCTTGATATACTTGTTTCCTGATTTGTAAAGATTAATTTCAAATGGTTCATAACCATTCTGATGAAGAATCTTATTACAATCCTGAACAGCTTTAGTACTGGCATCAAGATTAGAATCAATTGTGACCTGTAAATAATATTTTTTCATAACTGTTTTCCTTTCTTTAATCATCTAAGTAGGATTTTAATCTCTTAGCTTCTGTATCGATATCAAATCCTTTTTCTTTGATGATATCCGTATATTTATTTCTATCAATGTCTCTTGAAGTGAATTGACTATAAATCATATCTGCCCATTCTACAGGAGATTCATCTAATGAAATATATGTAAGTAAATCTGTAATCCCTACACTTTCTGGGACAACTGTCTTGGAAGTAAAGGATAACAGTCCAGAAGCCTGAGCTTCTAATAATGATATACCAAATCCTTCAAAACGAGAAGGGAAAAGGAATATATCAGCCGCTGATAGTAATTCTGGGATATCACTACGTAAACCTAATAGCTGTACACTATCAGTAAGATTTAAGTCAGAAATCTTCTGTTCAAGTTCACCTCTTAATTCACCATCACCTACTAATACGAGTTCAAAACGATCATCCTTATTCTTTAATTCCTCAAAGATATCAATTAGGAATAACTGGTTCTTTTGATAAGTGAATCTTGCAGTATTCATTACGACAATCTTATCTTCAGCGTGGAGATCTTTACGATAAGCTGCTCTGACCTCTCTATCATATTTAAAACGATCTGTATCTATCGCATTATTAATGACATGATAACGAGAACTTTGTCTTACATCATCTTCAAAGAAGAATTCTCCCGCAAGTTCTGAGCAGGCCCAGTAATCAGTGGCATACTGTTTTACTTTCTTTTTATTCTTATAATGCATGAACTTATAGAAGAGTGCTTTCTTACCTTTCATCATGAAATCATTATTGTGTGCATGTACAATCACTTTTTCAGGAGAACATAACTGTGCATATTTCAATAAACCAAAATTACCTAAATCACAGGCATTAAACCAGATGATATCGTAATGATGATGTTGAAAGAAGTAAGTCAATTCCTGTTTAAATTCTTTAGCCTGTTTAAACTGACTTGATTTAATTGTATAAATTCTAGAATTATTATCTAGAATCTCCTGACTGTAAGCACATGTCTCAAATGTAGTAAGGAAATCTATTTTAAAGGTGTCTTTTAATTTTCTAAAGTACGTCATTAAAAAGCTTTCTACGCCACCAGGATTAGGTGTCATCCCAATAATCAATACACTCTTCATAATAAGCCTCCATTTGTATTAAGGCAAAGATCTTAAATCTTTGCCTTAATGATTAATTAAATTCCTTTTTAACTCTGTCTAATGCAGCTGCAATAACTGCATCCATATCATAATACTTATATTCTCCAAGTCTTCCACCAAAGATCACTTTAGTTTCTGCTTCTCCTAGCTTCTTATATTCTGCATATAAGGCACCATTCTTTTCATCGTTGACTGGATAATATGGTTCATCTCCTAGCTTCCATTCAGAGCTGTATTCTCTACTGATAACAGTCTTTGGCTGTGTACCGAATTCAAACCACTTATGTTCAATGATTCTTGTCCAAGGTGTCTCTGCATCTGTATAGTTTACTGCCGCATTTCCCTGGAAATTTGGCTTATCTAATACTTCTGTTTCAAATCTGACTGATCTGTATTCTAGTGTTCCTAGCTTATAGTTGAAGTATGCATCGATAGGTCCTGTATAAACAACCTTATCTGCTAAGCTATCTAGTTCTTCCTTGTTTTCTAGATAATCTGTATTCAATCTTACTTCAATACCTTCAAGCATGTTTTCTACCATCTTTGTATATCCACCCATTGGAATACCCTGATATAACGCATTGAAATAGTTATTATCAAAAGTAAGTCTTACTGGTAATCTCTTGATGATGAATGATGGAAGTTCATTACATGGTCTTCCCCATTGTTTTTCTGTATAGCCTTTAATAAGCTTTTCATAGATGTCTCTACCAACTAATGAAATAGCCTGTTCTTCAAGGTTCTTTGGTTCTCCCTTGATTTCCTGTCTCTGTTCTTCAATCTTGGCAGCTGCTTCTTCTGGAGTCACTACTCCCCACATCTTATTGAATGTATACATATTGAATGGAAGAGAATAAAGTTCTCCCTTATAGTTTGCAACGGGTGAGTTAGTGAATCTATTGAACTCTGCAAACTGAGTAATATACTGCCATACTTCCTTATTATTTGTATGGAAGATATGTGCACCATACTTATGTACATTGATGCCTTCTACTTCTTCTGTATAGATGTTTCCGGCAATATTAGGTCTCTTATCAATGACAATAACCTTCTTTCCTCTCTTATTGGCTTCATTCGCAAAGATTGCGCCATAAAGACCTGATCCTACTACTAGATAATCATATTTACTCATTTAAGTGTCCTCCTTGGTTAAATAGTAAATTATGTAATACTGGAATAATCATAAAACTGATAACTGAAACTGTGATAGTAAATAATCTAGGATTTATTAAACTAGATGTTGTAATCACAAATGAAATAAATAGTAATCCATCTTTCTTAGTTTTATAAAGATGCCAGATCACTATTGAAATAATCGCAAAGAATGCGATAAAGAAGATCCATCCATTTTCAAATAAGATTCTCATATATTCATTATCAATGAAGTTACTTCTAATAATAGTTCCCTCATTCTCTTTAGTTAGGAAATAACCAACTAAATCAATATTTGAACCAAATAAGCTTAAACCATAACGTTTAAAATCATAGAATGTCTGATAAAGTCTATTTGAGAATACATGATTGAATTTCTGTGCAATCTTGAAGATAATACCATTCACATTCATTGTTTTGAAGATGAATCCATATAACATCACAAGAATATAGCTTCCAATTGGGAATAATGGAAAGCATGTCGCATAGGCTTTTTTAAAGAATTCTACTACATTCTTGAATTTATCAAGAATACCTACAGAATTCATAAAGATGCCAATAAGAATACATTCTGATATCAACATTTCTGTTCTGGAATCAGTTAAGAAATAAGAAAATACAATAAGAAGCTGATATAAGCCTAGCTTTTCAGGACTGATCTTAAAGTTCTTCTTATATGAATAATAGAGAATCATAAATAGGAGAAACTGAGATAAATAAGTAGGATAACCAAATCCTAAAGAATGTCTCATTGTCCCATCAGCTCTCATATTGACATAATCATGCATAAGTCCAAATGAACTTAATGTCGTAATAAGAATTAATGAAATAAACTGTGCAGAGAAGATTGTATTTAATACGTCTTCAAAATCAAAACAGCTTGCATAAATAAGTGTAAATAATAAGAAAACCCAAGCCTTGTTTTTAGTGAGTAATAAGTTCATTACAATACTGAATAATGCGAGTATTACAACACCTGCCACAAAATATTGTTTCTTATCAAAATTCTTAATTTTGTTTATATAACTCTTTAAGTCTAAAGTTCTTAATTTTTTGTATATTACAAACAAGAAATACACATAACAAACATATCTCAACAGCTTACATAAAGTGGCTGCCTTAGAAAAACTATAGCTTAAAGTAGTGATATCTAAAAATAATGTAAAATAATAAATAGCTAATACGACTAAACCCATTTGTGTTGTCGTTAACTTTTGTATAAATGTCTTTACTTTATTGATCATTGAATACCCCCTCAATTAATGCATACTCATATATCTAAAGCTATATGGTGCGCCACTAAAGTTACAAATAAGACCAGTGACACTCACATTAATTACGTATCTCTGTCCCTGATGAATAACAGGAATGAATGCATAATCACGCATTGCGACTCTTTCTGCATTTAGGAATGCATAATAACGTTCATCCTGACTTTGTGCGTTGGTTGCAGTTGTAAAGAAGTTATTAAATTCATTACTTGCATAATGATTAATACCCTGGTTATTGACTGCAAGAGGGGCTAAATAATCATAGGCATCATTACATGTACCTTTAATACGTAATAAAGATAATTCTGCCTGTTCATAATCCACTGTATTTACTTCTTTTAAGTACACCTTGAATTGTTTTGTTGATTCAAGGTCTTTTTTAATTTCTCTCGCAATAAGCTTAGCCTGTGGATAGTCTTTAGTATAAGTTAAAGTAAATGTAAATTTCTTTAACTTATATTCTTTAAGAAGCTTCTTTAAGGACTTCTTTGCATCTTTCTTCTTATACTTCAATTTATATTTACAAGCATCTCTCATAAACTGCTTCTGTGAGTTGAAACAGATTCCCATAGGAAGTAAACCTTCAGCCTTCTGAGTTCCGTCATTCAATACATTTTTATCGTATTTATTTCTTCTAAGTAATGAAGAGATTGCTTCACGTACTCTTAAGTCTGATAAATACTGATCCTTGAAATTAGGCACCAAATCCCACATTACACTGTCATTATCTGCAGTACTTGAATCTTTTTCATCATACTTCTTCGCTTTTTCACCAGTTACTGATGCAAAATCAATCTTACCTTCATCAAATAATTTGATTTTTTCATCATTACTGATTCCAAAAAGCATATTAACTTGATCAATATTTGACTTCTTTGCGAAATAACATGTCTTATTCTTCTTTAATACAATCTTATCTTTAGAAATAGAAGATACTTTATATGTACCACATGATAATAATGTCTTAGGAGAAGTAGCGTACTGATCTCCCTGTTCTTCTACAAACTTCTGATTTAATGGGAAGAAGACTGGCTGAGTCACCAAATCCATAAAACGTGTAGTCTTATATTGAAGATGTACAACTAATTTCTTATTCTTCACATAAACACCTAAAGTATCTACAGGCTTTAAACCTTTATAAATATCATCAGCACCTGCAATCGCAGCACCATAAGATGTCAATAGCTTAGATGCTTCAGAACGCATAGATAAGGCTCTCTTCCATGCATAAACAAAGTCTTCTGCAGTCACTGGATCTCCATTAGACCACTTTACGTTCTTTCTGATTTCAAAAATATATGTTTTGCCATCCTCACTCACTTTTTTACTCTTCGCAATAGCTGGCTTAAGCTTACTCTTAACATTATAAGCATATAATCCATCACCAAATGCCTGAATCACATTTGTAGATGTTTCATCAATAGCCTTTGATGCATCTAAAGATGTCACATAACTAGAATCCGCAAAATTAAATACCTTCTGTGAATCCGCATTATTAGTCAAAGAACAGCCTGTCATCAAACTCATTGCGAGTACAAGTGTTACTATTTTCTTAAATAAATTCATTAAAAACTCTCCCCATACTTCTTATGTAAGAACTTAGCCTTTAAGAATCCCATTCCCTTTTTAAACATATTGATCTTTTCCATATATACAAATGGAACTTCTTTGTAGGTATAACCGTTCTCATTCATCCAAACATCTAATAGTACTTCACTAATTCTACCTGGATAACGTGCATGGAAGCTATTATATTCAGTACCTTCAAATCTTTTAGTAAGTTCAAATAGAATATCAAATAACCATTCACAATAAGCATCAAAATATTCTTTCTTCATCACAAACATATTAAAAGCATGCATTGTTTTACCTTTCATATGCTTATCAAAAGCAGGTAAATATTCTGGACACTTCTCTTCAATAATCTTTCTTGTTTCATCTAATGGTTCAGGATAAAGTGTATGAACATAATGATCATAAATTGTTTCAATATAATAATTACGTCTCTTAGTAACTAGAATATCATTATCCTTTAATAGTTCTTCTGCTTCTTTAGAAGTAAGTACACAATCAAAAGGATCCTTTGTCTTGTTCTTTACTCTAAAATGTCTACGATAATGGGCTAAACCTACATAATCTGCATCTAGGTTCTTCCAAGCCCAATATAATCCTGTCAATTCACAATACTGTGAATTTAAATTAGAAATATTATCACCTGTATTATCACGTGTATATCCAAGATCATCCTTACCTTCTGCACCAACCTGTACAGGAATATACATCTCATCATCAGGCATACGATACTTCTTATGTGTCGCAATAATAATCTTTACTGATGGCATATTCATAACTCCTTTACATTGATCCTTCTTTTTTGAAAACAACCTGTACTGTTTTCAATAAGATCTGAATATCATGACTGAATCTCCAGTTCTTGATATATTCTTTATCTAATCTTGCGATTTCTTCAAAGTCAGTGATATTACTTCTACCACTTACCTGCCATAAACCTGTAATACCTGGCTTAAATGCAAGACGTGCTCTATGACGTAATTCATACTTATTCCATTCATCAAGAGTAGGGGGTCTAGTACCTACTAAACTCATATCACCCTTTAATACATTAAAGAACTGTGGGAATTCATCTAAAGACCAGTCTCTAATGAAATTACCAACACCCTTCTTAATAGTACCATCGGCTTTCTTTTTACAGCCAATAATACGAGGGTCATATTCAAGTTTGAACATCATACCATCTTTAACTCTATTTTGAGCCATAAGCTCTTTCTTACGCTCTTCAGCATCCATATACATACTTCTAAACTTATACATATTGAACACTTTACCATTTCTACCAACTCTCTTCTGTTTAAAGAAGATTGGTCCTGGAGAGGCAATAAAGATAGCTGGGCCTAAGAAGATAGTCAAAATAAGAGTAATCAAACAGCCTACTAAACCACCAATAATATCTAGTATTCTCTTGGCAATCCAATCATATTCATTAATAGAGTTCATACTGACAGTTAATACCTGGTTTTCACCCATTCTTTCAAACTGTTTGCGATATCCCTTTAATGAGTTATATTCACTGATTTCTACATGAACTGCGAGTCCCATTTCAGCTAAATCTTTAACTAAAGAAGTAGAGAAAACATCTTCCCTAGGAAGAATCACTAAAGCTTCATCCATCCATTGTCTTAATACATAATCTATAACAGTATCCTGAGACGCCACAATAGACCAACCATTTGATTTCTGACCTTCCATATTCTTATCTAGAACCGCAAAGCCAACACTCTGGTATTCATCCAAACCAAATGTTTTCTTATTCTCTGTAATAGAATCAATAAATTCAGACTCTGTAATCACGATAAGAGACTTTTTATTATTCTTTCTTCTACGTCTTACAATTGGTTTCATAACACAATGTACAATATAAGTAAACATTGCATCAAATACACATGTAAAACCTAAAGTTAAACGTGATACATCATCTTTTTGCGCATAGAAAATATAAGCAGTAGAAACAACCATTAATAATAATGACTTCTCTATTACTTTAATCATTTCTGTAATATTATTACGCTTCAAAATATTCTTTAAAATATTAAAGAGCATAATAATTAACATATCTAATAGTGTCATGACTATCGCAATATTGACATACAATGATCTTGTATATATATCAAGTATTCCATGACGCATGTAGTAAGCTAGAAATAGAGCTAACTGTAGACAGATAAGGTCCGCAATTAAGAAGTCTAAATGCTTCGCCCATCCTCTTAATTTCCTTTTATACATCTTTTTTCACATCCTTATTTTTTAGTTCATACATAAATTACTATACCACAAAATAGTCTATAATTCACTTCATTGGCGTTATTATACCTTATTACAGCGCTATCTATGTGGAATTTCTGTGAAATTATGTATTATTAACTCTTAAAGACAAACAATTTACTAATTAAATAGTTCCCGACAAGCACAAGAATCTGTGCTGCAACCTTCACACCAATACTATTCATACCTAGCAAATTAATACCCACATATAAAATAACTTCTTCCATTAAAAGAGTGGCAACACGTCCTCCAAAGAAAGAAACCATTTCCTGGATAATACCCTTCATACCTTCCGCATTACTATCAAATACCCAGATACGATTTGTCACATAGGCAAATAATACTGCAAGTATCCAAGAGAAGATATTCGCAATCATCGGATCCATATGCATACTTATATCAAAGAAGGCATAAGAACCAATACTAATAACTGTTGTTAGACCTCCAAAGAATAAATATAATAATACTTCTTTATATTTCTTATAAAACGGATTAAAGATACTAAGGATCTTCCACTCCATGATTCTATCAAATATATCTTTATCTTTTTTCATAAAACTCTCCTTATTTGTTTTTTCGTCACATACGTAATCATTATATTCTATTTAACTGTACACATCAAAAAAAATAGAGAATTTCAGAAAATTCTAAAGTGAAAAGTTAAATTCCACTTT
>OLQN01000869.1_pt1 | contig 24395 bp, 20 predicted proteins | sample 1673181 | NCBI WGS metagenome assembly OLQN01 (sample SAMEA3136763, study PRJEB25190) | human gut metagenome | biome: human gut; feature: human-associated habitat; material: faeces | place: Austria | collected 2013
CAGCCCCTTCGGCAAGCGCCGCAACCAATGCCAAACCAACTCTGCTGGTCATTATCGATGGCCCCCTTGCCGGCAGTTCCGTCCCTCTGGCCGGCAACACCATCACACTTGGCCGTTCCGCTTCGAACACCGTGGTACTGGATGATGAATTCGTTTCCTCCCACCATGCGCGCGTCTACACCGATCCCGCCACCGGCCGTTGGGCCATCGAGGATCTGGGATCCACCAACGGCACCGTCGTCAATCATCAGCGTCTGAACGCGCCGATGATTCTTGGCGCGCGCGTGCCTGTGCGCATCGGTGCGACCACCTTCGAATTGAGGTGACGTTTTTGCCGACTTCCACCGCTTCGCAACAATTGTTCATGTATTCCACCGTCGTCTCCGACGTGGGCACCGTGCGTTCCAACAACCAGGATTCCGCGTTCGCCGGCGAGCATCTCATCGCCATGTGCGACGGCATGGGCGGTCACGCCGGCGGCGATACGGCATCCTCCATCGCCATCCGGTCGCTGGCCCACATCGAGCAGGATGACACCGGTGGCAACGTCGAGACGATCTCCCGCATGATGGGAACCTCCGTTATGGCCGCGCATGACGCCATCGTCGGCAAGGCCAAGCGCGAACGCAAGCTTGCCGGCATGGGCACCACCGTTACCGCAGTGGCATTGGTGGCCGGCTACTGGGTCATCGCCCATATCGGCGATTCGCGCGCCTACCTGCTGCGCGACGGACACCTGAGCCGCATCACGTGCGACCACAGCTACGTGCAGCACCTCATCAACACCGGTCGTATCGCCCCGTCCGAAGCCAAGAACCACCCGCAGCGCAACGTCGTGATGCGCGTGCTTGGCGACTTTGACATTGACCCGCGCCCGGATATTTCGATTCGCCGAGCCCACCCCGCCGACCGTTGGCTGCTGTGCTCGGACGGTCTGTGCGGTGTGCTGGAAGATTCCACCATCGAAGAGACGATGACCACGCTGTCCGATCAGGGCGAATGCGCGCAGCGTCTGGTGCAGATGGCACTGCGGGCGGGCAGCACCGATAATGTCACGGCCGTTATTGCGGATGCCACGTTGGCGTTGGATGCCGATGCGTTCGATCTGCCGCACCAAACGCCGTTGGTCGGCGGTGCCGCCAGCCGTAATCTTGAGCCGATTGCCGACATCGTCAACGAGCCGGTGGCTACCGCGCCCGCACTGCGTGAGGATGATTCCCCCGCCCAGCGCGCCGCAGCATTGATTCAGCCCGCCAGCGCGCACGAGGCGGAGACCGCGCAAACCACGGCCAAACCGTCGTCCACACGCGTGGTGCAGCCGTCCACCGTCCGCGAGGAGACCGGTGAACGAGCCAATCCCGATACCGGTGAGATTCCGGTGGTGCAAAAGCCGGATGGGCGCCTGTCCGCCGACCCCAACGACCCGGATGTGGCCAAAGCCATCCGCGATGAGCAGGTCGAGCAGAAGAAGGCCACGCGCACCAAGAAGCGCCGCAATAAGCTTGCGGTGATTATTACCTGCATTCTTGCCGTGCTGGCATTGGCCGGCGCTGGCTGGGGCGCGTACACGTGGAGCCAGACGCACTACTACGTGGGAGATAGCAACGGCACCGTGGCCATTTATCGTGGCGTGCCGACCAATCTCTTTGGACTTGAGCTTTCGCACGAAGTGCAGACCACCAATATCGCCACCGCGGACCTGCCTCAGACATGGCGTGACCAGCTGAGCCAAGGCATCACAGTCGGTTCGTTGGACGAAGCGCAGTCGCATGTGGGTATTATCCGCACCGAAATGCGCAAACTGGCCAAGCAGCAGGAAGCCGACGCCGCCAAGAAGGCCGAGGCGTCCAATTCCCCGGACAGTTCCAAAGACAGCTCCCAGAGCGATTCCCAGGACAGCACCGAGGATTCGTCCAGCCAGTCCGGCTCCTCGTCAGACAAGTCCGGTTCGTCAAGCTCATCCGATTCCTCGGATAAATCCGGTATCGGAGCGGCCGACAACGCGGCCACGGGAGATTCTCAATGATCGTTACCCGTCTACGTCAGATTTCTTTGTTGCTGATTGCCATGGCAATCAGTGCGTTGGCGTTCATCCAGATGTTCCAGCGCACCGCCGGCGAATTCCCTATGCAATACGCCGGCATGCTGGCATTGGCCGTAGTGCTGTTTCTGGTGCTGTGGGGGCTGATTGTGCGCTTCCAGCCGTACGCCAGCCAGTCGATTCTGCCTTGCGTGCTACTGCTGACCGCCACCGGCGTGACCATGATCGCTCGCATTGACCAGAGCGAAGGTTGGGCGGTTGCCCAACGTCAGCTGATCTGGCTGTGCATCGCCATCGTGCTTTCCGCGCTGCTCATCATCTTCCTGAAGGACTACCGCGTGCTGCGGCGCTTCTCCTACGTGTCGATGGTGGTGGGCTTGGTGCTGCTGCTCGCCCCGATGCTGCCGTTTGTCGGTCAGGAAGTGAACGGCGCGCGCATTTGGATCAGGATTCCGGGACTGGGCCAGTTCCAGCCGGGCGAGTTCGCCAAGCTGTTCCTTGCGTTCTTCTTCGCCGCCTACCTGTTCGACCATCGCGACCAGCTGGCCGTGGGCGGTAAGAAGATGCTCGGTCTGCAGCTGCCGCGTATCAAGGATCTCGGCCCGATCATCGTGGTGTGGATCGCCTCGATGGGCGTGCTCATCATGCAGCATGATCTGGGCACCTCGCTTATGTTCTTCGCCATGTTCGTGGCCATGCTGTACACGGCCACCGGCCGTAAAAGCTGGATCATCATCGGTCTGATCGCGTTCGCCGCGGGTGCCGTGCTGGCCGCAGGCATGTTCAGCCACGTGGGTCAGCGAGTCGATGCCTGGCTGCACCCGTTCAGCAACGAGCAATACAACAAGACCCCCGGCGGCTCCTGGCAGCTGGTCACCGGCATTTTCGGCCTGGCATCAGGCGGCATGCTCGGCACCGGTCTCGGCCAAGGCCATCCTTCGCTCGTTACGTTTGCGAACTCCGATTTCATCTACGCCTCTCTGGGCGAGGAACTCGGTCTGATGGGCGTCCTGGCCATTTTGATGCTCTACCTGCTCATCATTGCCTCCGGCTTTATCACCGCCATGAAAATCAAGGATGGCTTCGGCAAGCTGCTCGCTTCCGGACTGGTGTTCACCATGGCCTTCCAGGTGTTCACCGTGGTCGGCGGCATCACGCTGGTGATTCCTCTGACCGGTCTGACCCTGCCCTATATGGCGGCCGGCGGCTCCAGTCTGATCGCCAACTATATTCTCGCGACCCTGCTCATCATCATCTCGAACTCGGCCAATGCGCCCGAGCCGGAGCTGACCTCGGATACGTTCCAGTACGAGGCTTTGGCCGTGCTGCGCAACAAGGAACTTGAGGCCCGGGCCCGCGCCACTGAGCCGATCGTTCAGCGTCGCAGTCCGAGTCGGAATCGTTTGACGACCCCATCGTGGATACCACCACTCCGTCGTATGCCGAAGCCGATGAACCGTACACGCCTACCGGTACGATTCCCCCGCTTCCTCCCGTTAACGGAGGCACTCGCGTATGAACAAATATCTTCGTCAGCTTTTCACCGCCGTGGTCGCGCTGTTCGTGATTCTCGGCCTGTCGTCCACCATCATCATGGCGGTACGGGCCAACGCGCTGAACAACGATCCGCGCAACGCCCGTTCGCTGTACCACCAGCTCGGTGCCTACCGCGGTGCCATTCTGGCCTCGGACGGCACGGTCATGGCCAAATCCGAACCGGTCAACGACGCGTTCAAATACCTGCGCACCTATTCCAACGGTCCGCTGTATGCTCCGGTCACCGGCTTCTTCTCCATCAACCAGACCGCCGATCGCGGCCTGGAAGCCTCCCGCAGCATGCTGCTCAACGGTGAGGCCGATTCATTGATCTGGCAGCGGGCCAAGGCCATGCTCACCGGCACTACGAATCAGGGCGCGTCCATCGAAACCTCCATCGACCCCAAGCTGCAGCAGGTTGCCTACGATCAGCTCGGTACGCGCGATGGTGCGGCGGTGGCCATCGAAGTCAACACCGGCCGTATCCTCGCCATGGTGAGCACGCCCAGTTATGATCCGAACAAACTGGCGACCCATGACACCAAAGCCGCGTCTCAGGCCTACAACGAACTTTCTGCGGGCCAAAATAGCCCTCTAATCAACCGCGCCACCTCGCAGCTGTACCCACCAGGGTCCACGTTCAAGACCATCGTCGCCTCGGCTGCGCTGGAAACCGGCGATTATCAGACGGACACGAAGATTCCTGCGGGCGCCAGCTATACCTTGCCGGGAACCGCCACACAGTTGCCGAACGCCGAGGCACAGGCCGATGGCGTCAACGGGCAGATCTCCCTGCAAGAGGCCGTCGCATGGTCGTCCAATACCGCGTTCGCCCAGCTTGGCGTGAAACTCGGCGCGAGCAAGGTTTCGGACATGGCCACCAAGCTTGGTTTCGGCAGCACCATCACCATTGACGGCACCGAATCCACGGGCACCCCGATGACGGCCACCGCGTCCACATTCCCCTCTGATCCGACCGACGACAAGCTTGCGCTGGCGTCCATCGGCCAAGGCGACACCACGGCCACGCCGTTGCAGATGGCGATGGTCGCGCAGGCAATCGCCAACAACGGCAAACTGATGCAGCCCACGCTGGTCGATCGTGTGCGCGCCGCCGATCTCACCGTGCTTTCGCAGACCAAGCCGCAGACCATGGCCAATGCGTTCAGCAAGGATTCCGCAGACAAGCTCACCACGATGATGGAAAGCGTGGTGTCCGAGGCCAATCCGCAGCTGGCCATCGACGGCATCAAGGTGGCGGCCAAAACCGGTACCGCACAAATCGGTACCGACAACTCTGCCATCGACGGCTGGGTGATCGGTTTCGCGCCGGCGGACGATCCGCAAATCGCCGTCGCGGTGTTGGTGCATAACACAGATGTATACGGTTCGCTCGCCGCTGGCCCGATCATGCGCGCGATGATGCAGGAGGCTTTGCAGCAGTGAAACTTATCGAAGGACAGCTTATTCACCGCCGATATCGTCTTGATTCGCGTCTTGCGCAAGGCGGTATGGGCGAGGTCTGGAAAGGCTACGATATTCAGCTCGGCCGTGAAGTGGCCATCAAGGCGCTGCGCTCGGACATGACCAACGCCGAGGCCAAGCTACGCCGTCTGCGTGCCGAAGCCCATAATTCCGCCAATCTGGCGCATCCGAATATCGCTGCGTTGTTCGAATACTACGAGCATGACGGCATCGGCTTTCTGATTATGGAATACGTCCCCTCGAAATCGTTGGCGGACCTGTTCCACAGCAAGGGCGCGATGGATCCCATCGAACTGCTGCCCATCCTGATTCAGACCGCGCGAGGCCTGTTCGTGGCCCACTCGCACGGCGTGATTCATCGTGACGTCAAGCCGGCCAACATCATGGTTTCCGACACCGGCGAAGTGAAAATCACCGATTTCGGTGTGAGCTACTCCACGGGTCAGGGCCAGATCACCCAGGACGGCATGGTGGTGGGCACCGCACAATACATCTCCCCCGAGCAGGCGCAGGGCCAGCAGGCCACGCCGCAATCGGACATCTATTCACTGGGCGTAGTGGCGTACGAGGGCCTTGCCGGGCATCGTCCGTTCACCGGCACCACTCCGGTCGATATCGCCGCAGCGCACGTGAACAATCCCGTGCCTCCGCTGCCGGACTCGGTGGACGTCCAGTTACGCGAATTTGTCATGTCAATGCTGGCCAAGGACCCGTTGGATCGCCCGAAAGACGCGCTGGTGGTGTCCCGTACGCTGGCACGCATCGAACGCCGTCTGCTGGATCAGCAGACCGAAATGGCCGACACCGCCATGGCCACGTCCGGCAATCGACTGCCGCGCCGAGTGACCAGCACGCCACGCATTGTTTTGGAGGCCCCGGCCTCAAGATTGGGAGGGAATAAGCAATGAGCACCAGTATGCCCACCGCATTGGCCGGCGGACGCTACCAGCTTGGCCAGCTCATCGGTCGTGGCGGCATGGCCGAGGTCCACGTGGCTCTTGACACCCGTCTGGGCCGTACCGTGGCCGTGAAAATCATGCGCGCCGATCTGGCCAACGACGACATCTTCCTGGCCCGTTTCCGCCGCGAAGCACACGCCGTGGCCCAGATGAACAACCCGAACATCGTGAACATCTACGATTCGGGAGAAGAACTGGTTTCTTCCGAAAGCGGCGATGCCGAGCGTCTGCCATACATCGTCATGGAATACGTCAAGGGCCAGACCCTGCGCGACATCATCAAGGTCAACGGCGCACTCAGCCAGCGCGACTGCGAACAGGTGATGTTGGGCGTGCTTAACGCGCTCGACTATTCGCATCGCATGGGCATTATCCACCGCGATATCAAGCCCGGCAACATCATGATTTCCGAGCAGGGCGTGGTCAAGGTCATGGACTTCGGCATCGCCCGCGCTCTGGACGATTCCGCAGCCACCATGACCCAGTCGCAGGGCGTGGTGGGCACCGCACAGTACCTTTCTCCCGAGCAGGCGCGCGGCGAGACCGTCGACATGCGTTCCGACCTGTATTCCGCCGGCTGCGTGCTCTACGAGATGCTCACCGGCCGCCCGCCGTTTACCGGCGATTCCGCCGTGGCCATCGCCTACCAGCATGTTTCCGAAGTCGCCACGCCGCCATCCGCCGTGGTGCCGGGGCTGCCGAAGATGTGGGATTCGATCTGCGCCAAGGCCATGGCCAAGGACCGCCAGAATCGCTATGCCACGGCCTCCGAATTCAAGACCGACATCCTGACCTACATGAACGGCGGCGTGCCGGTGGCGGCCGCGTTCAACCCGTTGACGGACCTGTCGAATATGAAGGCCCGCAAGGAAGCCGAACGTGATTTGCCCACCACGCCGGTGGAACCGCATCAGCAACCCACCCAAGCATTCAACCCGGTGACCGGTCAGTTCGAGCAGATTCCACCGGCCAATGGTGCCAACTCAGCGGCGTTGCAGTCCCGTGCGCAGCAGCGTGCGGCGGCGGCCAAGGCCAAGAAGCGCAAGAAGATCATCATCGGTTCGGTGATCGCAGCGATTGTTGCAGTGCTTGTCATTGTGGGCATCGTGTTCGCCATGAACGGCTCCGGCAACAAGTCCTCGGAAGACACCGTCACCATCCCTGAGGTGTGCAACGCTTCCACATCCAAGGACAGCATCGAGCTCAAACTCAAGGCATCGGGTTTGAAGATGACCGAAAAGCAAGACACCGACTCCACCGAGCCGGAAGGCACCTGCACCAAGATGAGCCCGGACGCCGGCTCCAAGGTGGCCAAGGGATCTGCCGTGAAGGTGTGGTTCTCCGCAGGCCCGCAGTCCACTCAGGTTCCGGATGTCAAGGAACGCAGCCAGGAAGAGGCGCGCAGCATTCTGGAAAGCGCCGGGTTCAAGGTGAACGCCGCCGTCAAAACCGAAGACAGCGCCGACATCGCCAAGGATATGGTGACGAAAACCGATCCTGCCGCCGGTCAGTCGGTTCCCAAGGGCACCACCATCACCATATATGTTTCTTCCGGCATGACCACCGTACCGAGCAATTTGGTCGGTCAGTCGAAGGACAGCGTGCTACAGCAGTATGAGGGCAAGTTCAGCTTCACTGTGGAGCAGGAGAGCTCCGATACGGTGGAGGCCGGTCTGATTACCCGTGTAAGCCCTGATTCGGGCTCTTCCATCGCACAGGGCGGGTTCATCACCATTTGGGTGTCCACGGGCAAGGAGAAGGTCGCTGTGCCGAATATCACCGCTGGCACTGACTACGTCACCGCCGAACTCATGCTCAAGGCCGTGGGCCTCAAGGCTCAGGCCAATGGTCCAACCGGCAGCACCGCTGTGGTAGTCAGCATCAATCCTGGCGCTGGCAGCCAGGTAGATGCGGGATCGACCGTCACCATTACCACGAAGGCCGGCAGCACTGGCGGCGGTACCGGTACCGGAGACGGTGGCAACGGTACTGGCAACGGGGGCGGAACCGGTGAGTGAACCGGTGAGTAGCAAGTAAGCGCCGGGCGTGTATGTGTTGCGCATATGCAACGCAAATAGCGCAACACATACACGCAACACAAAGGGGAAGGGCTTCTGCGCCCCTCCCCTTTGCTGTATAAAGAGCTATCCCAGCGCAACAATCCCGGGAAGCGTCGCAAAACCAGTACGCAAGCCTCGTTCTAGCGACACATTCCGGGGAGAGTATCGCCGCGCGGAAAAGCTACTTCGTAACTTTGGGCTGGAGGCCGGCGGACTTGGCCACGGCGTTGTCTTGGCCGCAGACCTTAAGCCAGTTGGCCAGCAGACGGTAGCCGTCCTGGGTCATCACGGATTCGGGATGGAATTGCACGGCGTACATCGGCTTGCCCTTGACACGCACGCCCTGAATAATGTGGTCGCCTTGCGTCCACGCGGTAACCACCAGCGTATCCGGCACCGAATCGGGCTCGACGGCCAACGAATGGTAGCGGGTGGCGGTCATGGGGTTGGCCACGCCCTCGAAAATCTCGTCATCGATATGTTCCACCAAGCTGGTCTTGCCATGCATGATGGTGGGCGCATGGTCCACAGTGCAGCCGTACACCTCAGCGAGCGCCTGCAAGCCCAGGCACACACCAAACATCGGCACGCCGCTGGCCGCGCACAGGCGAATCATATCCTCACTGGCACCGGATTCGGCCGGAGCACCAGGGCCGGGAGAAATCAGCACGCCATCGTAACCGTCCAGTACACCCGGCGCGGCTGGGTCGATAGCGTCGTTACGCACCACATCAACAGTGGCGCCAAGGGTTTGCAGATAGCCTACGATCGTGTAGACGAAGGAATCGTAGTTATCCACCACCAAAATATGCGCGGAATCGGTCATAGGGCTCTCCTTGAGGGACGTGTACTGCAAGCCATAGTACTAGGATGCCGTCAGCTCGCTGCCACGAAGTTCGACATCTGCTGTAGGAATGGGATATTGGCGGCGGCCCAAGGGAATCCCCACTGGAACAGCGCCGCGGCGGCTGCGAACAGCAGCAGAGCCAGCAGCAACCATCGAATCGGTGCCACGCCGGGCTGCAGACGCAACAGTCCGCCATAGATGCTGGCATCCGGACGGCGACGCTCACCCGCGCGAATCTCGCGCAGCACCGGCCAGCGCCATGCCACCGCAGCGGCAATGAACAGAACCAGCCACACTACCAGCGCGCCGAATACCACCTTGTCCAGCGAGCCAATGCGGGAAGCGATCGAGGGGGTTTCGGTGGTGGAGAACATCACTGCACCGGACGAATCAGTAGTAGCCAGCTCTTTGGGCACACCGTCGGACACTTTGGCCCAGTACGCCAACTCACCATAGCTGATCCATCGATGGGTGGGGGTGGAGTATTTCGGCTCACAGGTGGTCAGTGTGATCATGCGTTTGGTGGGATTGGCAGTGGAGTCTTCCGGATTGGGGGCGATCACATGCACGTCCGTGGGCAGCACAATCTCGTACCGGGTGTAGTGGTAGACGTACCAGTAATCCTTGGTACGAACGATGATGGGATCGCCTTCCTGCAACTTGTCCACATCGCCCAACGGCTGCCCGTAGCCGTTGCGGTGGCCGGCGACGGCGAAGTTGCCGACCTGCCCCGGCATCTGGGTGGTGTCGTAATGGCCCAGACCGTGGCGATTGAGCTGCTCGAGCGTGGTGCCTTCCACGATGTTGCGGTGCCATTGGGAGCCGAAGCGCGGAATGTAGATCTGCGCAATCAAGTCGCCATATTTCGCGTCTTTCGGCTGTACCGGCGCATCGCCCTCCTGGGCTTTGGCGATGGTGACCGTTCCCCCGTTGTTGCTGGGGTCGCTCCAGTCGACGGACTGGGTGGTTTCGTTCTGGGCTCGCTCCGCCTCGACACCGGTCCACCACATCTGCCAGACGATGTACAGGGCGCAAATCACGGCAGCGGTAATCAGCAGTTCGGCGCAGATGCCGAGTGCCTGCCAGACCGGGCTCCGCTGGGGCGAAGACGCGCCGCGTACTGCGGCACGACGGGACCTTGCCCTACTGGCGTTGGCCGGGTCTGCCGCCATTCGTGCGGCATCGTCCTCGGGGAAGGGCTGTACGTCCGACACGGACGCGAGATCAATGGGCGCCGGTACGCCGCTGTTGTGCCTGCCGTGTCTCATTGCTGAGTCTGCTCCTCATCTGTGGTCTTTGACGTATCGACCGTGGCATATTTCAACTGCTGCAGCAAGGCGGCGGTAGCGGGGAACTGAAGGTCCTCGGCATTCTCCACCTTGTAGCCAATGCCAAACGCGGTCACATATTGCTTAAGAATGGTAATGGCTTCGGAGTCGTTCAACGCTGCGCGAAGTCTTTGAGGGTCACCAATCGCGGAAATGGTGAACGGCGGCGAGTATTTCTTACCGTGCAACGACAGCACGTTGCCGGAACAGATGACCGCCGAATTGAACAGCACCCGCTGATCCATAATCATCAGCGCATCGGCACCGCCGGCCCACAAGGCATTCACCACCGATTCGACGTCCTGCTGGTGGATCACGTAATCGTTGATATTGGCGGTCGTGCCGTTGTTGTTGACTGCGTTCTCCCACAACGGAGAATCATCCAGCGTTACCGTTACGCCGCTGCCGCTGAGCGCGGGCAGCATCAGGCTGGAATCCACATTGCTGGAGTCCTTGCCTTGGTTCTGTGTGCTGTCGGTGCCATCGGTGCCATCGGCCTTGAGCGCGTCCGTAAGATTGGCGACCTGTTTGGTCAGATCGCTGACGTCCTGCTGCAGCTGGTTGGCCTCGTCCACGCCTTGCTCCACCAGATCGGCCGTATCGTTGGTGGCGGCAACCGTACGATTGACCCTCACGTTGGTGCTCAGCAGAAAACCGGTCAAGGCAATGACGACGAATACCGCGACACCACCCCATAGGGAGTGCCGTGCACCGTGCTTACCTACATGTCTGGCCATGAATTTCCTGTCTTCTTGCCGACTCTGGTCGCCGCTTTCGAGTGTAGCCACTATTATGACTTTTAGCCTATTGAATGGAGACTATGCTGATGGCTGACGAAGAGCTGCACGAAACCGACTCGAACAACCAGAAGGACTGGCAGAGCGAGACCTCATCCAGCACCGTTGCTGACGAGACCGCCAGCAAAGACACCGAGCAGAACGCAGAGAACGCTTCTGCCGAGGAAGGCGCGGCTTACGGCGTGAATATGGAGCAGGTGCAGGCCGTGCTCAACGCCACTGCCGATAAGGCCACGCTGACCCCGCAGATGCAGCGTATGATGAACCGCCAGGCGGAGAACACCAAGCGCGTTGAAGAAACCATTAAGGGCACCAAGTCGAACCCGCGTTGGTTCGTGCCGCTGTTCTGCGCGTTTATGATCATCGGCCTGATTTGGTGCGTGGTGTACTACCTCTCCCCGTCCGGTTCCTGGCCGATTCCGAACATCGGTGCGTGGAACCTCGGCATCGGCTTCGCCCTGATCATGATCGGATTCCTGATGACGATGGGATGGCGCTGAGTTCCGGCTCGTTGCGCTTATCTATCGGTAGATTGTTTTTTCTATCGTTAGGTTGTCCTTAATTCTTATGAGAAAGGCCGACCTCCCGTATGCGGAGGTCGGCCTTTTTCGTGCCTTAGCCTGTTCATCCACAGCTATCCACCACTTATCCACGACTTATCCACTACGTTATCCACAGCCTGTGGATGAATTACACCCATGTAGTTTTCCACCGAATGTGGAAAACCATGTGGATAAGTGGTGGATAAGCGGCGTTTCTCGGTGTATATCTCGTGCATAACTTTGGCTTGGCATACATCGCCACAGCGAGGGAACAGTTATACACCCGAGTTATCCACTGCAACAAACCCAATAATACCGCGGCATTCCTAACTTATCCACATAAGTTATCCACAGTCTTATGCACTTTTCTACACACTTGTGCACAAGTCACCATTGTGGATAACTCATTATCGTGGATAACTCGTCATTGCGCGCATCTCATTACTGTGGATATCTTCATACGGCACACACCCACTCGCCGAACGACGATATCCACATCGCCGCTTTCCGCACATACACTGATGCCGGGCACTGCATGTTCCGCAATCCCGGGCATCAATCGTTTTTTTTTACAGCCATATCAAGCCATATCAGTGCAGGGAGCCGAAACTCATCCACCCGTAAGGATTGGCCATATTGCACAACAGAATCAACGCACTGACCACCATGGCCCAGCCGTACACCTGCATGCGCCATTTCAGGCTTTTACCGCGCCACGCCGGCACACCACCCACCAGCAGCCATGTGAGTATTCCACCCACTACAAAGCCGCCGACATGCGCCTGCCACGCCACGCCACCGACCACGAACGGCAAGGCGAAGTTCACCGCCATCCAGATCAACATGGAGCGGATATCGGCGCCGATACGGCGATATACCACCAGCAATGATGCAAACAGGCCAAATAAGGCTCCAGAAGCCCCATAGGCTGCCATCTGCCAGCCGATGCCTCCCGGAGCCACCGCAGCCCACACCATAAGTCCCAGGGAGCCGCCAAGGCCGGAAATCACATACAGTCCCAAGAACCGCCAGTGGCCGATCATTCGTTCCAGCACTGGGCCCACGGAATACAGAGCAATCATGTTGAACAGGATATGCAATAGCGAGTTCGGCGCATGCAGGAACATCGAGGTGATGAGCGTCCACGGCTCAGCCACCAGTCTGACCGGAGCCGCCATGCCGAGGTACATCAACCAAGCCCTCAGGCCCGGGGCAATAAATCCCAACAATACCTCCAGTAGCCACACTGCCACGCACGCAACAATCAGCGCCCAGGTCATCACCGGACCACCGCGCTCCCACTGGTATCGAATCTCCCGTTGTGTAGGAATATGCATGCAGCCCACTGTATCGAAGGTCTCGGATGCGTTCCACGCGCCGCGAAGATGCCGAGCCGGCCAAGGGCAGACGGGCGCGGATGAATCGCCCACGAATGTCATTCCACCCAATCGTCACAAACAGCGGCCTAGAATAGGGAGCAGAGTCGGTCTGAATGGGCATACCGACCAGACGATCCCTAGGGAAAGGAGCCGTCATGGAGAACAAGTCTTCTAACGGTTGGAAGTTCTTCGCGCTGCTGTTCGGCGGATTGCTCGCCGCGCTTGTTGGCCTGTACATCTACAAGCAGCAGAACCCGGATTACGATCCGTGGGAGGAGCCGTGGGAGAACAGCTCCTCGCCGGTCGACCTAGGTCTGAATAAGGCCGAGGATGAGGCCGATGACGAGGCGAAAGCCGCCCCGGCCGAAGCCTGATAGGGCGGTCTTTCAACGCAAGAAGCCCCGCAACCGATGGATGTCGGTTGCGGGGCTTCTTATGCTCCGGCGGCCGTCAGGCCAGAGGAGCAGTGTGCCAGATACGTTCCAAATAGTCTTCCATGGAGCGGTCGGAGCTGAAGTAGCCGGAGTTGGCCACGTTGAGCAGGGCCTTGCGGTTCCATTCGAGCTCATCAGCGTAGAGGGCCTCGATCTCGGACTGGATGTCCATGTAGGCGGAGAAGTCGGCCAAGGTCATGAACCAGTCCTTGGTCAGCCAGTCGGCCACGAGCGGGGAGTAGGCGTTGCGGTCGCCGTTGGAGAAGGTGCCGTCGGCCACCATATCGATGGCGTGCTTCAGGCGCGGGTCGGCCTCGTAGTAGGAGGCGGGATTGTAGCCCTCGGCGTACTTCTTCTCGACCTCGTCGACGGTCATGCCGAACAGGAAGAAGTTCTCGGCGCCGACGCGCTCACGGATCTCGACGTTCGCGCCATCGAGCGTACCGACGGTCATCGCGCCGTTGAGGGCGAACTTCATGTTGCCGGTACCCGAGGCCTCCTTGCCGGCCTGCGAGATCTGCTCGTCGAGGTCGGTGGCGGGAATCAGGTGCTGGGCGAGGCGCACATTGTAGTTCCACGGGAAGTACACGGCCAGCTTGCCCTTGACGTCCGGATCGTTGTTGACCACGCGGGAGACGTTGTTGATGAGCTGGATGGTCATCTTGGCCAGGTAGTAGCCCGGGGCGGCCTTGGCACCGAAGAACACGGTGCGCGGGGTGACGTCCTCGGCCTTGACCTTGCCGGACTTGATGTCGGCGTAGGTGGAGATGACGGACAGGATCTTCAGGGACTGGCGCTTGTACTCGTGCAGGCGCTTAACCATGGTGTTGAACATGGTGTTCGGGTCGAGCTCGAAGCCGTACTCGCGCTTGGCGTAGGCGGCGAAGTCGACCTTGTTGGCCTTCTTGACGGCGGCGAACTTCTTGACGAATTCATCGTCCTTGGCCAGCGGCTCGAGGCCCTTGAGCATCTCCAGGTCGGAGAGCCACTTGTCGGTGCCGAGGCCCTCGGTGATGAGGTCGGACAGGCGCGGGTTGGCGAGCTTGACGAAGCGACGCGGAGTCACGCCGTTGGTCACGTTGGTGAACTTGTCCGGGTAGACGTCGGAGAAGTTCTTGAGGGTGACGTCCTTCAGGAGCTGGGAGTGCAGCTCGGCCACGCCGTTGACGTGGGAGCCGCCGTAGGTGGCCAAGTAGGCCATGCGCACGGCGTCGCCAGTGTAGATGGCCATGTCCTTGATGGTGTTCTTGTCGACGCCCTTGGACTTGAGCTCGTCCTCGAACTGCGCGTTGATCTTCTCGATGATCTCAAGGTGACGCGGCAGCAGCTCGCCGATCAGGCTGGCCGGCCAGACCTCAAGGGCCTCCGGCAGCAGGGTGTGGCAGGTGTAGTTGAAGGTCTTGGTGGTGATGGACCACGCGGTATCCCAGTCGTAGCCGTACTCATCGATGAGGATGCGCATGAGCTCGGGGATGCCGATCACCGGGTGGGTGTCGTTGAGCTGGAAGACGATCTTGTTCGGGAAAGTCGTCAGATCCGGCTTGTCCTGGCCCGGGTAGAAGACGCGGATGGCGTCGTGCAGGGAGGCGGAGACGAAGAAGTACTGCTGCTCAAGGCGCAGTTCCTTGCCGACCTTGGTGGAGTCTTCCGGGTAGAGAATCTTGGAGATGTTCTCGGCCTTGACCTGCGGGGTCACGGCTTCCATGTACTCGGAGCGGTTGAAGGCGAGCAGATCGAACTCGTCGTAGCTCTTGGCGCTCCACAGGCGCAGGGTGTTCACGCGGCCGGACTTGTAGCCGGGGACCAGGTAGTCCACCGGCACGGCGCGCACGGACCATGCGGGCTGCCAGGTCTTGGTGCCGTCGGCGTTCTCGACGACCTTGCCGCCGAAGGAAACCTTCTGGTCGCGGTTGTAGTCGATGTGGCCCCACGGCTCTTCGTTGGCCAGCCAGTAGTCCGGGGTTTCGACCTGCTTGCCGTCCTTGTCGAACTCCTGCTTGAAGATGCCGTACTTGTACTGGATGCCGTAGCCGAAGGCCGGCACGCCCAGCGAGGCGAGGGAGTCGATGAAGCAGGCGGCCAGACGGCCGAGGCCGCCGTTGCCGAGGCCCGGCTCGTATTCGGCGTCGACGACGTCCTGGACCTTGAAGCCGAGGGCTTCCACGGCCTTGTCGAACTGCTCGGTCAGACCGGCGTTGAGCAGCGCGTTGCGCAGCTGCTTACCCATCAGGAATTCTGCGGACAGGTAGCCGACGGCCTTGGTGTTGCCGTTCACGGTGTCGGCCTGGGTCTTGAACCAGGAGTCGGCAAGGTGGTTGCGCACGGCCTTGGATGCGGCGACATACACGTCAGCAGGGGTAGCCTGCTCGGTGGTGACGTTCTGAGTGTATTTCAGTTGTTCACGAATCTCGTCGGCGAATTGTTCCGCCGTGACAGGAGACTTCGGTGCGGTGATTTCGGTCATTCTGACTTTCCTTCCGGGATAAGTGCCCGTGTTTATTATGCCGCGCGATAGGTATCGTCGCACAAACGTAAGCATGAACTCTCCGTAACGACGATGGCGGAGCGTTCTTGCATACGTTCTCATTTAGAGCGTAGCACATGCCCCGATATTCCGCATCACACCGTATGCCATCGTTTGCATTATGGAAGATCTTCCGGCTCCGGTGCCATGATGGGATACATGGCAGTAATTCTTGAAAAAGACCTGAAACGCGGGCATGACGCGCTGGTGCAATGGCGTGCCGCGGCCCGGGAGCTGGCGGACAACACACCACATCGTCTGACCGTCTCCCCTGTCTTGCCACGCCCGGTGTGGGCGATGGCCGTGCGCTACTCGCTGTTTCTGCTGGAGCGGCGCGCACCCGGCCCTGGCGTGGAGGTGCGTGTCGCGCCGTGGGGGGCGGTCAAAATCTTGGACGGCCCGGAATCGGACCCGCATAACCTGACCCCGCCGGACGTCATCGAGCTGGACCCGGAAGTCTGGCTGCGGCTGGCCTGCGGCATCACCACATGGGCAGAGGAAAAGGACGCCGGCCACATCAGCGCGGTCGGCGAGCGCGACGACCTGAGCGACCTGCTGCCGCTGTGAGGCGCGAAGCGTAAGTAAGCCACCAGCGGCGGCACCATCAGCCATAACCACAAATCCCCTTGTGCTCAACCAAGCACAAGGGGATTATTACGAGAAGACCGGCGTTCAGCTCTTCTTGGGCTTGAGCGCGGAAGGCATGGGCATCGGAATCGGCTTGCGCGGGGCCGGCTTCGGTGCGGCAGGCGCGGAGGCCGGGAACTCGCCGCTGGTCGCCTTTGCGGCGGCTTCGGCAGCCCACTTGGCGTACTCGTCGAGGTCATCCTCCTGCGTAGCGGGAGCTGCCTCGGCGGCACCGGAAGCGTGGTCATCAGCAGCGGAATCCACATCCTTGTCCGCATACTGGTCATCGATGTCGGCGAACGGGTCAGGAGAGCCCATTCCCGGCTCCTGCTCGCTCAGCTCTTTTGCCAGCTCATCGTAGTCGGTATCGGTGGTCAGGTACTTGAGCTTTCGGGCAATTTTCTGCTGTTTTGCTTTTTGACGTCCGCGGCCCATCTGACCCCCTGCGATTACTGTGCTGTTCGATTCATCAACAATAGAGAGTACCACTAATAGTGGCTTGTTCGTTGTCGGCTCACACTTTTACCATAAAAAGCGTTTATTTAGGGCATATTCAAAGGATTTTCGCATGACCGACGAGCAGCAACTGACAGCGGCAGGCAATGAGATGAGCGCGAGCTTCCTCGCGGCCAAAAAGCGTTCGGACGAAACGCTCGCCAAGCTGGAGGCCAAGCCGTCGTCCTTCACCATGTTGACCGGCGACCGCCCGACCGGCCGGCTGCACCTCGGCCACTACTTCGGCTCGATCCGTGAGCGTGTCGCCATGCAGGAGCGCGGCGTCAACACGAACATCATCATCGCCGACTACCAGGTGATCACCGACCGCGACACCACCGAGCACATCCAAGACAACGTGCTGAACCTGGTGCTCGACTACATGGCCGCCGGCATCGATCCGAACAAGACCATGATGTTCACCCACTCCGCCGTGCCGGCCGAGAACCAGCTACTGCTGCCGTTCCTGTCCTTGGTCACCGAGGCCGAGCTGCACCGCAACCCGACCGTGAAGTCCGAGATGGAGGCGTCCGGCCACGCGCTGACCGGTCTGCTGCTCACCTACCCGGTGCATCAGGCGTGCGACATCCTCTTCTGCAAGGCCAATGTCGTGCCGATCGGCAAGGACAACCTGCCGCACGTGGAAATCACGCGCACCATCGCCCGCCGTTTCAACGAGCGTTACGCCAAGAAGAACCCGGTGTTCCCGGAGCCGGCCGCCATTCTGTCTGAGGCACCGGAGATTCCGGGTCTCGACGGCCGCAAGATGAGCAAGTCGTACGGCAACTCCATCATGCTGGGCGCCACCGCCGAGGAAACCGCCAAGCTCATCAAGAAGAGCCCGACCGATTCCGAGCGCCGCATCACCTTCGACCCGGTTGCCCGCCCGCAGGTCTCCGCCCTGCTGACCACCGCCGGCCTGGTGACCGGCCGCGACCCGAAGGACATCGCCGAGGAGATCGGTGATTCCGGCGCCGGCGCGCTCAAGGCATACGTCATCGAATCAGTCAACGAGTTCCTGGCCCCGCACCGCGAGCGCCGCGCCGAGCTGGCCAAGGACATGGATTCCATTCGTGACATCCTGCACGACGGCAACAAGCACGCCAACGCCATCGCCGAGGAGACCCTCGACCAGGTGCGCGAGGCCATGGGCATGAAGTACTGATTTTCCCGCCGCTCGTAGCAAGACGCCGTGTCAGCCCCAACTGGGCAACTGACACGGCGTTTTTGTATTGCGGCGTCTGCTGTGTCCTATCTTCACTTCGAGGGGCGGATTTCTTGTTTTTCCGTGCAACGCGGCTATCAAGACGGACCTCTGTTCACTTCATGCCGATGGCTTGCATCAATACGTACGCTCCCCGCACAGCAATGTCATTACGACGTGTTGCGGCATAGCGCGCATGGCTTCCGGAGTATCGGCGGCGTATGGGTCGGCGTCCAGCAACACCACATCGGCCGGGTCGCCGGATGCAAGGCGGTCACGGCCAGTGGCGGTCGAGGCTGCCAGCGAGGTATGCACATCGAGGCACTGCTCGGGCTGGAACGGCTCGCGGTCAGAGCTTTCGGTGCCGAGCACGGCGGCGGAAATGGCCAGCCACGGGTCCAGCGGGGCCACGGGCGCATCCGAGCCCATGCGCAGCGTGGTACCGGCGTCGTGGAGGGCCCTGAACGGATAAGGGATGCCGGCCGGGTTGGCCCAGAAACGGGTGATGACGTCGCGGTCATCCATGGCGTGCTGCGGCTGGATGCTGGCCGTGAGCCCCAGCTCGGCGAAACGCGGGATATCGACGGGTTTGAGCATCTGCGCATGCTCGATCGATCCATGTGCGTGCGTGGCGGCGACTGCGTTGAGCGCAATGGTGTTCGCTTCGTCGCCAATGGCGTGGCAGGCAATGTCGAAGCCATGCTCGGTGGCTAGGCGCATATAGTCTTCGATTTGCTGCGGCGTGTAGCTCAGCGTGCCATACGTCAGCGGCTCGATGCCCGAATACGGCGTGGAGCAGTAGGCGGAGCGGGTGTTGAGCGATCCGTCCGAGATGAGCTTCATGGCGCCCACATGGCCAAGCCCGGCGCTGCCCGGCAATTCCTTGCCGGTATGCCAACCCGCGTCAATGGCGGCTCGCAACCGCTCGGGGTATACACCGGCGTCCACGCGCAAACCGTTAATGCCGGCCGCGAAACGATTGATCCATGTATCGATGTTTTCGGCCATTTCATAATCGCGGATGCCCACCACGCCCTTGCTTGCGGCGTCCTGTTCGGCCTCGCGCAGCAGACGGTCAGTCTCTTCAGCAGCGCCCGGCGCCTTGTCGAAGGCGGTGTAGGCGTTGAACCATTCGAGTTCACCGACCAGACCGGATTCGTCCACATGTACGCCAAGCCTGCGGGCCGCGGCGGAATTCACCCATCCGCAGTGCATGTCCGCGCTGGAGAGGGCCACCGGCTGTTCGCCGGTCACGGCGTCAATTGCGGCCAGTGTGGGCTGCTCGTCGTCGGCCCACAGCGAGTGACGGAATCGCATGCCCACCACGAAGGCATCTGGGTCAAGCGTGTCGGCGGCGCGGCGCTCATCCAGATGACGGCGCAACATGTCCATCGCTTCGGCGGCGGAACGGGCATTGATGAGGTCCAGTCGGCCCAGCGTCTTAGCCCATTGCGTGAAGTGCGTGTGGCAGTCCCACAGGCCGGGAATAACCCACAGGCCGTCGGCGTCGATGGTGGTTTCGTCGGCGGGTGCGGCGGCCGACGTTGGGATTGAGACGCTGCCAGAAGCAATGGCATTCGTCGCGTATTCCAACGATGTCGTATGCGCCTTAGTCTGCATCGTGCTGTCCGAAGCCGAGACCGTTCCAGCAGGGCCGACAGACGCAACAACCCCATCGCGAAGCACCACATCCACGCGGTCCTGAGACCCCGGAACACCGGCATTGACAATACGCACCAAGCTACTCATACCGGCCATCATGCCACCTTTGCATGAACGCCATGGAGATTCGTCCAAGTTGAATCGCGCCGTCGACGGCGATTCCCGCTGGCTGCCTGCAAACCCCTACGTTCCATGTAATTGCGGGATGGCCTGCAACTGCGATGAACACCCATAGTTTATCCACCGACTTATCCACATTTATCCACCGAAAAATTGGGGCGGTAGACAGGGCCGGTAGCCGGACTCTACACTGCGAGGACAAAGCGAACATCACGAAGGGGTGATCATCATGGGTAGCTCAACGGCATTGACCGAGCTGACAATGCAGAAGTACCAACGAATGCAGACGTGCGCAGATGTTCAACGACGAAGCGCATGGCGCCCACCCTATGCCCTGACAACAGCGTTGGAGCTTTTGTCAATTGAAGTACCCCGCATATCAAGCAAACACAGAGGCCTTGCAACTACAACCATTGTTGCGGTTCCACACGCCAATGACAAACGGCACATTGTGGGGGTCAAAGTGGTTGTATGGCCTTTTCCACTAGACACGGTCATAATCGAGGGACAATTCACATGCACTTCACCAGCTTGCACATGGGCCATGTTCTCCACGTATCTCGAACTTGAAGAACTCATCGTTCTCGCTGATTCCATGATGCGACGAGATCGAAGGCTCTGCAGAACAACCATCGACGCCCTTTCTCTGTATCTCGATGAGGCCGAGGCCCAGGTGCGAGCCGACAAAGAGAATGGCACCAATTCGTATTTGTTCCGCGGGTATAACAAATGCCGTCGCGCCCTACTTTTGGCGCGCGCGGGCACAGATTCCTCCATGGAAACACGAACTCGTTTGGTTCTCTTGAAATACGGTCTGAATTGCCCGCAGGTGAATTATCCAATATTCGTAGGAAACAACACCAGACCCATATATCTCGATCTTGCATACCCTGAATTCAAGATATGTATCGAATACGAAGGCTCTCATCATGCCGGGCAATGGCTGAATGACGCGAGACGCCGCCAGATGATCGAAGATGCTGGCTGGAAGTACATTCAAGTCACCAAATTAGATATTGGCGACGAAGCGGGAGAAGAGGCCCTTGCCCGAAGAGTTGCCGAAAGGATACAGGAGGTTACGGGCAAAACGGTCCAGCTCACGATGCGGCAAACTACCCAGCAAATTAGCGATGTCCGAAAGCTACGCCGTATTCCACTGTACAAACGGCTGAAATTCGAGCCTCTGCTGCCAATTATTCCGACGACGCAGGAATAATAAGCCCGGTAGAGTCAGTCCGCACCGTCCGCACCGCGCTACGGTATTCAAAACCCATTTCAAGGGGCTGATTTGGCCTCCGCCGGAGGTCTACTTCCGTTTCAAGGGGCTGATCATCCGGTAGACCACGTGTATCAATGCCCTTACGTCAACGCCATTCCGCCGTTTTGGAGCCGCGTCTACTCAGGCATCAGCCCCTTGAAACGGAAGTAGATCTCTCCAGAACGTCAAATCAGCCCCTCGAAGTCCGTTTTGGCCTCAATGGTTCCTGCCGAACCACAAAAAAGCCACTCCTCTGCCATACGAGCCGACCGCACAGCAGGCACGTGTCATTTGCCGCTGCGGACCTCGGACTCCATGGCTTCCATGGGCTCGTCGACGAGCACGGTGCCGGACGGCAAGGTGCCGGGCAGCGGATCGTCCATGTAGTGGTCGAATTCGTAGAGCATGCGCTTGTTCGGCTTGGCGGTCAGCAACGAAACCACCACGATGAACAGCAGCGAAATGATGAACGCCGGCAGCAGCTCATAGATGGCGAATACGCCGCCCAAGGGCTTGACGAGGTTGTGCCAGATCAGCACGGCCGCCGTGCCGGACAGCATGCCGGCCACGGCGCCGGCCTTGTTGGCGCGACGCCAGTATAGCGAGCACAGCATCAACGGGCCGAATGAGGCACCAAGCCCGGCCCACGCGTAAGACACCACCTGGAAGATCGACGAGTTCTGGTCGTATGCCACCAGAATGCCGAACAGGAACATGACCACCAGCGTGACCCTGGCCACGATCATGACCTGCTTGTCGGTGGCCTTGCGGTGCAGCAGCCCGCGGAAGATGTTCTCGCCCATGGCCGAAGCGCCGATGATCAGATACGAGGAGCTGGAGCTCATCGAGGCCGCGAAAATGCCGGAGACCACCACGCCGCACATGAAGCTCGGCAGCAGGGTCTGCGCCAGCACGATGAAGATGGTTTCCGCATCGGTGGAGGTCAGCAGTTCGGTGGGCATCATCGCGCGCCCCACCAAGCCGATGCACACCGCGCAACCCAGCGAAATCACGCACCAGGAGGTGGCGATGATTCGGGACTTGCGCACTTCTTCCACGCTGCGGATGGACAGGAAGCGCACCAGCACCTGCGGCATACCGAAGTAACCCAGGCCCCACGCCAGCATGGAGATGATGGTGATGATGCCGTAGTCGGAGGGCGCGCCGAACACGGCCTTGCCCGCCTCGACGAGCTGCTGGCCGGTGGCCGGGTCCAGCTTGGGCGCGGCCACCTGCGTGCCGGACAGGTAGCCGGGGATGGCACGCAGGAATTCCACGGTGTTGTCGACACCGCCCGCGCTGGCCACGGTGCCGATGAACACCACCGCGAGCGCGAAGAACATGAGCATGCCCTGAATGAAGTCGGTCATCACCACCGACAAGTAGCCGCCCACCACGGTGTAGACGAACACGACCACCGCGCCGATGATCATCATGACGTGGTAGTCGAAACCGAACAACGTGGCGAACAGCTTGCCCACGGTCACGAAGCAGCTGCCCACGTACACGCTGAAGAACACCAGGATGATCACGGCCGCGATGGTGGAGATCACGCCCTTCTTGTCATGGAAACGCTTGGCGAAGAAGTCAGGAATGGTGATGGCATCGTCGGTCACTACCGAGTAGCGGCGCAGTCGCCGGGCCACAAGCTTCCAGTTGAGATAGGTGCCGAGCGCCAGTCCGACGGCGGTCCACATCGGGTCGGCCGCACCAGTGAAGTAGGCCAGGCCCGGCAGGCCCATCAGCAGCCAGCCGCTCATGTCGGAGGCTTCGGCGCTCAGGGCCGTGAGCCACGGCCCCACGCCGCGCCCGCCCGCAAAGTATTCCTTGGAGGAGGAGTTGGAGCGTTTGGAGTAGATGAATCCGATGGACAGCATGGCCGCAAAATAGATGACCATGGCCAGCAGAATCCAGAAATCGTTGGCCAACTGCGCCCCTCCTCAATCATGACGCCAAGCGGCTACCGCCATGGCAGAACTATGTGCTGATATGCGATTGACGCCGGAGCGGCGTCATACAGACCGTCACAGCCGTGAATACGGCCGCAACGCACTTCGCCTGATGGTAGTGGATACAAGGGCTCAAGCACCTTCCACCGTTTCCATACTGAGACGCTGTTTTATCCGAGCTCCCCCCCACCTGAGGAGAGCCAAGATGACGGTCAGATGTCGTAGCGCCAGGACTTGTCGGTCACCACGCGGGCCATCGCCAAGCCGATCGGCAGACAGATAATCACCATGAACGCACGGAACGCCCAGTCCAGCGCATTCATGGTCTGGAAGCTGCCGAGGTACCACATGGCACGATACATATACAGACCGGGCACCATGATCACGATCGACGGCACGGTCAGGCAGATGCGCGGGTAGCCGAGGTGCGGCGGTAGCCAGCCACGTCGCACGGATGAACGCCACACCGATGCCAGAATGCCCGCCAGAAACGCGCCGATGAAGGTAGCCATCTCGGGTGCCACGTTGAAGTCTTGCAATTCCAAGCGCAGCGTGTCCGTGATCGCACCGATCAGGGCGGCGGTCAGGCACATGCGCTGCGGCGAATTGAACAGCACGGAGAAGCCCCACACGCCGACGAACGCCGCCACGAATCGCAGCAATCCGTTGACCCACGGGTCAAGCCCCAGTGGCTCAAAGCCTTCCGGGTGCAGGTGCACCATCACGGCCACGGCCCAGCCTGCCAGCGTGGCCATCAGGATGATGCACAGCACGTACGCCACGCGCTGGATGCCCGAGGGGAAGTCGATTTTCGCCATGTCGAGTCCGCCGGTGATGAGCGGGAAACCGGGGATCACGAACAGCATGGCGCCGATGTAGGCCGTATCGTGCGAGAGCGCGACTGGGTCGAAAATGCCGATGAGTCGCAAGGTGCCGGTGCAGGCGAGCGCCGCCGCGGCCACGCACACAAAGGTGACGAAGAACTGGTTCAGATGGTATGCAAACAGCCGGCGACGCATCCACTGGCCAAGGCCCGCGCCCACGAACGCACCGATCATGTCGTATGGGCCACCGCCGAGCAGGAACACGAAGGCCGCGCAGGCCAGGGCGGAGGCCAGACCGGAGAACCACGGCTTGTACAGCGGCTT
>OLQN01000871.1_pt1 | contig 24393 bp, 16 predicted proteins | sample 1673181 | NCBI WGS metagenome assembly OLQN01 (sample SAMEA3136763, study PRJEB25190) | human gut metagenome | biome: human gut; feature: human-associated habitat; material: faeces | place: Austria | collected 2013
CTTTCGATGAAATCTATCATAGGATATAAGAGACAGGGTATTCCTCCTTATTCAGTGCCCACGGCCATATAAATGACGTGTGGCACTCTGCCGCTTCTCTTGATTTTGTCTTCCATAAACCATTGGCGCAGCTCATGGGCAGCCTTGGTTTTCAGCACTCCCGTCAGATTGGAGTATTCCTGTCGGGTGATGAAGGTGTATTCCTTCAGGTATTCCATCAGCATGCCGAATCGCTCTTCCTGAGTGTGCTTGGGAGAAGATGTCTTGAAGCCGTATGCGGGGTCTGCGCGTTCCAGTTCCATTTCGCCCTTTCTGCATACCTCTTTGACAAAGTGGCGTGCCGTATTCTATTTCTATGAGGTAAAAGTGCACCGAGCCGGAGCGTATCTCCTTCTTGTCCGTCACCTTTCGGCTGGTAAGTGTTGCCGAGAAGGTTCCTATCTCTCCCAGTTTCACATTGTATCCGTCTGCCAGATAATCCGTCAGCAGATTCTCCAAATCACTGAACAGTCCAATGACCGTGCCTGCCTTGAAGCCGGACCGTTTGGCGATATCATCGGCAATGTTTTCCAAGTTTTTAGTGCCTGCCACCACGATTTTGGGATATAACGTAGTCTTGTCTGCTGTCCCGTTTACATCGGGACTTTTTTTGAAATCAAATTTTGTTGCCATGTCTAATGGGGTTTTAAGGGAACATTAAGCCGTTTCTTACCTACGGCTAAGGCTTTTTGTGCGGCAGGTTATTACGTTCTGCCACAGTGGGACGTATGTCCTGCCGTAGTGGGATGTACGTCCTGCTGCAATGGGACGTACGTTCTGCTGTAGTGGGACGTTCTGGTCTTCCGTACAAAAGTACTTAATCATACGGAGAAAAACGATTAATCCGACAGGAAAAATAAGTTAAAGGGGGTGCCTTCTTTCTTTTTGATTCTGTGCAGAGGCCGGCTGAGATGCTAGGCCAGACAAGGCAACCATACGTGGAAGACGGAACCTTTCCCGTATTCGGATTCCACCCATATTTTGCCTTCCATCTGCTCGGTAATGGATTTACAGATGGGCAATCCCAGACCCGTACCCTGGATAAAGGAATTCAGTTTCTTGAACCGCTTGAATATCTCGGTCAGATTCTTTTCTTCAATGCCCATGCCTGTATCCTTCACATAAATCTCCACTCCGCTGTCCTTGAGGGCATATCCCATTTTGATATATCCTTGCCGGGTAAACTTGGCGGCATTGGTGATTAGGTTGGTTACAATTTGGGTAAGACGTTCCCTGTCCGCCTTGACCTGCACTTCCTGAAGCGGGACTTCGTAGATGAACTCCCTGCCGGGCAGCTTGACTTTGTCTTTCATCTGAATGGCAAGGTCACCGAACATTTCGGATAAGTTGAACACGGTATTGTTGAATGTCATTTTGCCTGAGTCCAGAACGGAAAGATTCAGAACATCTTCAATCAGCGTCAGCAGTAAGTTATTGTTCAGCATAACAATGCGCTGGTATTCCTCCTGCTCCTCTTTGCTTGTGGCATCGGCTATGAGTTGTGAGAATCCCACAATGGCATTCAGCGGTGTCCTTATCTCGTGGCTCATGTTGGATATGAATTGTGCCTTCAGGCGGTCGGCTTGTTCGGCTTTGTCCAATGCATTCTTTAACTGCTCCATCATCTGGTGTTGCAAGGTAACATCATTTCCCACACATACCAGCAATTTCTTTCCCTTGAATGAGAATGAAAACTTGGCAGTCTGCAAGTGAGTGCTCACATCGCGGTCGGGGGAGGTTACTATTTCGTTGATAATCAGTGGAGCGTCTTCGGAGTATCTGGAGGCTTCCGTGTCATCTCTCCGGTATTTGTCGGCTTCATCTTTAGGGAATACCTCATAGTCGGTTTTGCCTATCAACAGCTCTTTGGGCAGATTGCACATTTGCTCGAACTTCTTATTGATGATATAGAAGCGGTAATCGTCTTCTATGTCTTTGATGAGAATGGCCGAAGGCAGTTCGTGGAAGATGGCTCTCATCATCTGATGTGCCTCCTGTTCCACTTTAATGGCATTTTTCAACTTTATTTCTTTCTCAACGGCTTTTGTTATGTCGTATCCGATACATACCAGAAGCTTGTTGCCCTCGGAAGTGCTCACATAAGATTTGGTGGTTTGCAGAATGACTTTTTTCTGACCGGGAACACATATCTCTTCCTGAAAGGTATATTCTCCTTTTCTATTAATGGCGATTTTGTCGTCCCTCCTGTATTTTTCTGCTACGTCCGGAGTGAATATCTCGTAGTCGTTCTTTCCTATGATTTTGTGGTGAGGGGTGTTCTGCAGGATACAGAAGTTTTGGTTGACCATGAAATACCGGAAATCGTTTGTGACATCTTTGATGAAGATGATGGCATCCATCCGGTCTATCAAGAACTGAGACAATTTATTGAGCGGCTGAGTGATGCTCAGTAACTCGGTTTTCTTTTTAAGCAGTCTTATTTCTTCTTTAAGGCTTTCGTTCTCTTTTTTTAATTCTTGTTGTTCAATGTCATTCATGATAGATTTCGGCGGATTGGTTATCCTTAAAAGGTATTCGTCGTAAATGTATTAAAAAAATGAATAACAGGGGCAATCTTGTGAGGACTTTCTGCTATATTTTTTTAATTTTGCACCTGCAACTAATTAACAGATAAGAAAATGCCATTAAATTTACCCGATAAACTACCTGCTATCGAATTATTGAAAGAAGAGAATATCTTTGTTATTGATAATTCGCGTGCCAATGCGCAGGATATCCGTCCGCTGAAGATTGTGATATTGAATCTGATGCCGTTGAAGATAACTACAGAGACGGATTTGGTGCGTTTGCTTTCCAACACACCGCTTCAGTTGGAGATTTCGTTTATGAAACTCAAAAGCCATACTTCAAAGAATACGCCGGTGGAGCACATGAAAGCATTCTATCGCGATTTTGACCTGATGCGCAATGAAACGTATGACGGCATGATTGTGACCGGCGCTCCCGTTGAGCAGATGCCTTACGAGGAGGTGACTTATTGGAACGAAATCACGACCATTTTTGACTGGGCGCGTACTCATGTCACTTCCACACTTTATATTTGCTGGGCAGCACAAGCCGGACTTTATCACTTCTATGGAGTGCCTAAGTATCCGCTGGATAAAAAGATGTTCGGCATTTTTGAACACCATATCAATGTGCAGGGATTGCCTATCTTCCGTGGGTTCGATGATGTGTTTTTTGTGCCTCACAGCCGTCACACCGAAGTGCGTCGGGAAGATATCCTGAAGGTAAAAGACCTCACCTTGCTGTCCGAGTCGGATGATTCGGGTGTTTACATGGCAATGGCACGTAACGGACGTGAGTTCTTTATCACCGGACATTCCGAATATTCGCCTTATACACTCGATACGGAGTATAAACGCGATTTGGGAAAAGGGCTTCCCATTGAAATGCCGAAGAACTATTATCGAGAAGACAATGCGGACAATGCGCCATTGGTGCGCTGGCGCGGACATGCCAACTTGTTGTTCTCCAATTGGCTGAACTATTATGTGTATCAGGAAACTCCGTTTGATATAACTCAGATACGATGATTAAACAACGAAAGATAGAATTGCTGGCTCCTGCCAAGAATCTGGAGTGCGGCATGGCGGCTGTCGACCATGGAGCCGATGCGGTTTATATCGGTGCTCCCCGTTTTGGTGCACGTGCGGCGGCCGGAAATTCTTTGGAAGACATAGCGGCATTGGTGCAATACGCTCATTTGTATAATGTGCGCATTTATGTAACTGTCAATACCATCCTTCGCGATGAAGAGTTGAAGGATACGGAGGAAATGATATGGGAGTTGTATCGTGCCGGGGTGGATGCACTGATTGTGCAGGACATGGGACTGTTGGAATTGAATCTGCCGCCCATTCCTCTTCATGCCAGTACGCAGATGGATAACCGTACTCCCGAAAAGGCAAAGTTTCTGGCAGAGGCGGGATTTCGTCAGATTGTGCTGGCGCGTGAACTTTCATTGCCTGAGATTGGCAAGATACATGAGGCAATTCCCGAAGTGCCGCTTGAAGTGTTTGTGCACGGAGCACTATGCGTCAGTTATAGCGGACAGTGTTATGTCAGCCAGTCGTGTTTCGGGCGCAGTGCCAACCGGGGGGAATGTGCACAGTTCTGCCGCTTGGCGTTCGACTTGGTGGATGCGGACGGAAAGGTGATTGTGCGCAACAAACATTTGCTTTCACTGAAAGACCTTAATCAGAGTGAAGAACTCGAACAACTGCTGGATGCAGGTGCTTCTTCTCTGAAGATAGAAGGGCGTTTGAAGGATATTTCGTATGTGAAGAATGTGACGGCTTATTATCGCAAGAAGCTGGATGCTGTCTTTAAACGCCGTACTGAATATATCCGTGCTTCGTCGGGAACGGTGAAAACGGACTTTAAGCCGCAGTTGGACAAGAGTTTCAGCCGTGGGTTTACTAATTATTTCCTGTTTGAACGCAACAAGGATATCTTTTCTTTTGATACTCCGAAATCGCTGGGCGAAGAGATGGGCACGGTAAAGGAAATCCGTGGAAACTATCTGACCGTAGCGGGAGTGAAATCGTTCAACAACGGTGATGGGGTGTGCTATCTGGATGAAAACGGAAAGTTGCAGGGATTTCGCATCAACAGGGTGGAGAACAACAAGCTCTTTCCGCAGGAGATGCCTCGTATCAAGCCTCGCACGCTGCTTTATCGTAACTTTGACCAGGAGTTTGACAGACAGATGCAACGCAAGTCTGCCGAGCGCAAGTTGTCGGCTGTCTTGGTATTGGCAGAGAATAATTTCGGCTTTACGCTGACATTGACGGATGAAGATGATAACAGTGTCAGTGTGGTATTGGAGCGTGGAAAGGAACTGGCACGTACTCCGCAGACCGATAATCTTCGTACTCAGTTGGGCAAATTGGGAAATACGCCTTTCGAACCGGCGCGCATTGATATCGACTTTAGTGAGAATTGGTTTATTCCTGCTTCTGCCATTGCCGAATTGCGCCGTTCGGGAGTGGAGAAGTTGCTGGAAGTCCGTCGTATCAATTATCGCCGTGAACTGTACAAACTGCCGGAGACGCATCATTCTTTTCCGGCAACCGAGCTTACTTATCTGGGCAATGTGATGAATGACCGGGCCTATTCTTTTTATCAGAATCATGGAGTGCAGCGCATTGCTCTCGCTTTTGAGAAAGTTTCGGCAGACAATGCGGTGTTGATGTTCTGCAAACACTGTTTGCGATATAGTATGGGATGGTGCCCCACTTATCATAAAGTGCGTTCTCCTTATAAGGAACCTTACTATTTGGTCAGTGCGGACGGAAAACGTTTTCGTCTGGAGTTTGATTGCAAACATTGTCAAATGAAAGTGCTTTCTGCTTCGGATGAGCCGAAACTATCTTCTTCTCATTATCAAGCATGACTATGAGCATCCTCCACCATAAACCGAATCAGAAGAAAGTGGGCTTCAAGCTTAGCCTGCTTCTTTTGCCGGTGCTTTTTTCTTTTCTCTTTTCTTGCCGGTATCAGGTTCCTGAATCTTCATTAAAAGCGGTTTCGCAGAAGACAAAAGATTCTGTGGACTATTTGCCGGAGCATTATTATACTTTGAATAGTAATTTCGAAGTTACTTCGGATTCCTTGTTGTTGCAGCAATTGCCGTTGATAGATGTGCTGCCGGTTTATAAAGGAGAAAAGCTGGTGGTGGCGGAGTTTATGGTTCAGGCTGCCGATACGGTGGACTCGGTTTGGGTAAAGGTGGCTCGTGACCAAGAGACAATGGGATGGGTTCGTGAGGGGGAATTACTCAAGAAAGTGGTTCCGGTTGATCCGATTTCACAGTTTATTCACTTGTTCAGCAGTTCCCATACGGTAGCTTTTTTTGTTATTCTGGCTTTGTTCGGCATGGGATATTTGTATCGGGCGGTGCGTAAGAAGCGTTTGCAACTCATCTGGTTTAATGATATTGATAGTATTTTTCCCAATATACTGACGTTGCTTATGGCTACAGCTGCTACTCTTTATAGCAGCATTCAGCATTTCGTGCCGGATATATGGGAGCGGTTTTATTATAACCCTTCTCTTAATCCTCTGGATTTACCGTTTATTCTTTCGTTGTTCATGTTTAATGTCTGGGGCATTGTTCTGGTCGGGCTGGCAACGTTGGACGATTTATTTCATCAGGTCCGTGTAGAGGCGGCTTTCTTTTATTTATTGGGATTGATGTCTTGTTGCATCTTTCTATACTTATTTTTTACGTTTACCGCTTATTATTACATTGGATATCCTTGTCTGGTGCTTTATGCCGTATGGGTATTCAGAAGCATCAAACGTACTTCTCATTATAAGTTCAGTTGCGGAAATTGTGGTGCAAAAATGAAATCGAAAGGTACCTGTCCCCATTGTGGCGCTATCAATGAATGAGATAACACCTTCCGGTAAATGGATACACTTTACCGGAAGGTGGACTTTTATCTTTTTGCTGTTGAAAACTTTTTAGAAGTGATAGCGCACGTCTACACCGAACTGTAATGGTTTGCTTCTTTGTTCAAAGCCTCTCGCCATACTTTCAAAATAGAATGTGGTATAATCTTTATTGGTGAGGTTGCGTCCCCAAAAGTCTATTTGCAAAGCTTTTGCCTGTAAAGAGATACGTCCGTTCAAGGTGCCGTAGAAGCTTTGTGATACATCGTTCTTTTCTGTCCAGTAAATTTTTCCGGCACCGGTATAGTTGAGGCCGACAGTCAGGCTCTGTGCCCAATTGTTTTCATTAAAGAAGAAACTGTAATTGACACCTGCGTTCATGGTGTGGCGTGGAACGAACGGAACGTAATGGCCGCTATAATCAATGTTCTCGTCTGACGAGCTCTTTCCGGCATCATACTTCTTGAAGGTAGAGTGAGTATATCCGTAGCTTCCGTTCAAACTGAGATTTCTATTGACGGATGCTGTCAGGCTGACTTCCGCACCATAGCTTTCACTGCTTCCGGCATTGACCATCATACGTCCCAACCCGCTTTCCACGAACTTGGCAATCTGCTGGTCGCGGGTATCCATATAGAAAGCGGCCAGATCGGTTTTCAGTTTACCATCGAATAAACTGAGATGTGAACCGATTTCGTAGTTCCAGCTATATTCGGGCTTGTAGGTTACGAGGTTTTTTATTTCATCGTCGCTGACAGCACTTCCTGCACCCGGACGCTGCTTTAATGCACTTTGCAATAGCTCGGAGAACATCTGTATATTGTAACCGCCGCTGCGGAAGCCCCGGCTGACAGTTGCATAGATGTTGTTCTGCTTGTTGAAGTCATATTTCAAAGCGAATTTAGGTAACAACTGCACATGGTCATCATCCAGCTTGCCTGTAAACTCTGCTGCCTGTTCCATCGGTTTGCCCATTGGTTTTCCTGCCATATACATCTGAATGTTCATGGCTGCCGAAGAATTATAGTCTATCTTATTCTTTTCGTAGTCCAGACGCAAACCAACGGTAGCAGAGAGGTTCTCGAATAATAAATGGTTGAAGGTGGACTGATGGAAAACGGCTGCTCCCAGCACCGGAGTGTCGAAGATTCCCGGCACGGGCATTGTTTCGCTCAATATCTTCAAGTTGACGGGCATCCCCGATGAGGCCATCCCTTTATTAATATTATTTTCCAGCCATTGAATACCTTCAGGTTGAAAAGTGACAGGAGCATCGGTGTGCAACCATTGGTAGAAACCGCTTGCACCGGTTACCCAAATCCAGCGTTGGTTCTTTTTGCTCTTGAAGGTAATCTCTTCGCTCAAGGTATTGATGCGTTGTTTTTGTTCTATGTTGTAGATGTCGACAGGCAGGAAATCCTGATCCAGATACATACGGTCGGTCAGATTCTGATAGCCTGTCACGGCATTCATAATGAATTTGTTTCCCTGATATTCTATGTTCAGTCCTGTATTGAATAATCCGCGACGATAACCGCAGTCACGGTTATAGCTGATTTTTCCGATATGCTCTTGGTATTCTTCTTTGTTTTTGTCCAAGGCTCCTGTATAGTAATAAGGATAGCCGCCCTCATCGCTATAATCATAACCGACCGTAAAGTCTAGTTTCAAATTGTCTGAAGGCAGCCAGATAGCACGGATTCGTCCGCCTCCGGCTTCCATGTTATCGATTTTCTTTCCGTTATATGCATTGCGGAAGAAGCCGTCCGAACCTTCATAATAACCTCCTGCCGAGAAAGCAAAGCGTTCATTCCAACGGTGATAATGCGTCAGTGAAGCACTACGGTAATTGCTTTTGCTACCGTAACTCAATTTTACATCGGTTCCCTGATAGGAGAATGGTGAACGGGTATGTACTTTTATCAGTCCGCCCATCGTGTTTCGTCCGTATAATGTACCTTGAGGTCCGCGAAGAATGTCGATACGCTCTATATCATAGAAATTGAAGTCGAACGCAGATTTGTCTATATAAGGAATATTGTCTACGTATAACCCTACTGCCGGGGTGTTGATGCGTGAACCGATTCCGCGGATATAGACTGCGGAAGTAATTTTTGAGCCATAATCGGGCATAAAGAAATTCGGAACTAAAGCACTTACATTTTTCAGCGTTGTAATCTGATTGATTTGCATATCTTTCTGTGAAATCAAAGATACTGCATTGGGAAGCTCTCTTAGTTTACCGGTTTCTTTGGGTGAAGCAATGACTACCACTTCTTCTATATCAATCACTTTGGTTGTATCTTTGGGAAGTGTGTTAATGTCTTCTGCGAGCGCTGTCGCAGACAGGAAACAAGTCGTTGCCAGTAAAAGTTTTTTTTTCATATTTATTGTTTGGTTTGAGTAGTCTTGTAATTCATTTGCAAAGTAAGGGCAAACGGATGGTTTGTACAATCCTCATTTATTAGGATTTTAAATTCTGTCGGCTTCTATGTAACCGTTCATTACGGCATAGACGGTGAGTCCGGATACAGACTTGATGCCCAGTTTCTCTGTTATGTTCTTGCGGTGAGAGATGACAGTGGTCAGGCTGATGTTCAGTTTATCGGCTATCTCTTTATTGATAAGCCCTTTGGTGATGAGTATCAGCACCTCAATTTCACGGGCGGATAGTTCATGCTCCGTTTTAGGTGTTTGTGCTCCCGAATACTCGGCATGGTTTCTTGTCTGATGACCGTACTTACGCAGTTGGAGGATGTCTTTTATCAGCGATTCTTCATCTTGATAGATGTTCAACTTAGGTACACCGGCCAGTTGGGGCTGACTGTCACCGCCTGCCAATACAATTGTTTTAGGCTTGCGGGGAAGAAAGAAGGAAGTATGTTCAAAGTAAATTTGAGCAGAGATGAAATAGTGTGCATACATATCCGGTGTATCGTCCACTAATTCGCCAAAGGAATGGAAGATACGGATAACAGCCGTCGGAATCATTCCTTGCAGAATGTTCTGTAACCCCAGGCAAGTGAGGGTATTAGGGTCTATTATAGCTATTTCGGGATGGTGCATATTCTTTATTTGCTGCAAAGATACATATCTTTTAGTTAAAATAATATGTGAATGGCAGAAATGTTATTTGGAGAGACTGAATTGGTATAACTAACTCTCTTTCTTATTTATTAGTATATCAATAATATAACTTAAAACCTTAGCATACCGAAGTATGATATGGCAATAATCGGCTGAGGTTCTGCCGGATATTTTCTGTATTAGCCCGTGATATGGGCATACTTGTTTTATAAGGGTGTCAAAACATTGACAATGCTGTTGTTTTGCTCGTAGGGGGGAGGTTTGCTCACCTGAAAACAGTTCGCTTTGTGTATAGTTCCCAAGGTCGTAACTGTAGGGGCTGTCTGCCCCTACAGTTGATGTTTTTTAGTATTGATACGTCTTCTTCATTTTGATGATGAAGCTAAAAACGGTTTTGCGGGACAGAGAGTCCGAAGTAAGCTGCCACCGCTTCGGCACATCGCTCACCGTCAATGCCTGCAGATACGATACCGCCTGCATATCCTGCCCCTTCTCCGCAAGGAAACAATCCCTGCACCGTGATGTGTTGCAAGGTCTCATTGTCTCTGACAATTCTCACAGGCGACGAAGTGCGCGTTTCTACTCCAATCAGCACCGCATCGTTGGTTAGGAAGCCGTGGCTGGTCTTGCCAAACTGTTGGAAACCTTTGCTTAAACGGTTGGCAATGAAAGGTGGCATCCAGAAGTGAAGAGGAGAAGAAACCAACCCCGGACTATACGAACTCTCGGGCAAATCGTAACTCAGCTTTTTTCGGGTAAAGTCAACCATCCGTTGTGCCGGAGCTGTTTGCTGCATGTTTCCCTGTTGCCAGCAGGCAGCTTCCAGTGCTTCCTGAAAGTGCATCATCGACAATACAGAATCCGTATCATCGGCAAATCCCAGCTCCTCGTTCTTCATTCTCAATTCATCGTTTTGCAGATCTTCGGGACGTATCTCTACCACCATGCCCGAGTTGCTCCATTTGGAACCGCGATTGCTTGGGCTCATTCCGTTGACCACAATCTGATGAGGTCCGCTGGCGGCTGGTACGACAAATCCTCCGGGACACATACAGAAACTATACACACCGCGTCCGTCTACCTGAGTTACAAAACTGTATTCGGCTGCCGGAAGGTATTTACCGCGTCCGTTTCTGTTGTGATATTGAATTTGGTCTATCAGCATTGAAGGATGCTCAAGGCGCACGCCGACTGCAATTCCTTTGGTTTCTATCTGCACTCCATGACTGTGCAGCCAGCGATAAACATCGCGTGCCGAGTGCCCTGTAGCCAGTATGACAGGACCTTTGAATATTTTTCCGGTATTCGTTTCGATACCGATAATGCGTTCCTTTTCTATTATCAATGAATCCATGCGTGTCTCGAAGTGTACTTCTCCTCCACAATCGATAATGGTATTACGCATATTCTCGATAACCCTCGGCAGCTTGTCCGTTCCGATGTGGGGATGGGCGTCTACTAAAATCGAGGAACTGGCGCCATGCTGACAAAACACGTTTAATATTTTATCTACGTTGCCACGTTTCTTGCTTCGTGTGTAGAGTTTACCGTCCGAGTAAGCACCTGCTCCTCCTTCACCAAAACTGTAATTACTCTCCGGGTCGACTTTATGTTCACGGCTGATGCGTGCGATATCCGTTTTGCGGTCGCGCACGTTCTTTCCTCTTTCCACCACGATGGGACGCAATCCCAACTCTATCAGCCGCAGTGCGGCAAACAGTCCTCCGGGCCCTGCACCCACCACTATTACCTGGGGGCTGTTCTCTACCTTACGGTATTCCGTGCGGACGAATTCTTCGTCATGAGGAATTTCATTGATATAGAGACGCACTTTCAGGTTGACATAAATAGTACGTTGGCGGGCATCAATACTTCTTTTCAAGACACGGATGGAATGGATGGTGCGTATGTCCAGTCCTTTTTCACGTCCGATAAATTGTTTGAGTGCTTGTTCACTGATTGCCTGTTCAGGCAATGCTCGCAGTTGGAATTCCTGTATCATATCTTTTTTATTTATTGTCGGGCATGAGTTTTTTGCGATAATATGAATTGGCCGTATAAAGGGCAGCAGCCGGATTGTGTCCGGTGACGCGGTCTTTTGTTATCAAGGTAGTGGAATAGGCATCTGCATATTTATAGAACAGGCTGTCATGTCCCACACAAAGTCCGATAACTACATTCAGGTCTGTATGCGCGCGGTTGAGCAGGCGCGCCTGAAGGATAGGGTTGCACATGGCAGCTCCGATGGTTTCACATTCCTGAGGGATACCAACGGATGATTTGGGCACTCCCGCCACTTTGCATATCACGGAATAAGCTTCGAATCCGTTGGCTCTCAGAATCCGGGCAAAGATTCGTGCTTCATTGATTAATCCGATGCAATTGGCAATTCCTATTTTCTTGTATCCCATCTTGCGTGCAAAGGTCATGATTTCTTCCACGCGGGTGAGCCGGCAATAGCCTTCAAACTCCACTTCGGCGCTGGCTACCATAACATCGTGGTTTTGTCCTTCGTCATAGCGTTCCAGTGCCCACTCCAAATCTTCTGTATCCAAACCGGTCGTCAGGCAGAATTCGGGATATGTACGGTCTTTGAACTTGCAGTTCTGTGTTCCGCAGTCCACACAACTTGGGGTATATGAATTGTCTTTAGTCATTGATGTCGATTCTTTAGTTTTAAAACAGTTTTATGTATCTTATCCGAATAAGGCCCGGAACGCTTCTTCCACTTTTCTGACCGGAATGAGTTCTATTTTCAGTTTCTTGGTATCCATTCCCTGAAGGTTATGCTTGGGGATAAGGATACGCTTGAATCCGAGCTTTTCGGCTTCACCGATTCGTTGTTCGATGCGGTTGACCGGACGTATCTCTCCACTCAGTCCCACTTCACCTGCCATGCAGGTGTCGCGCTCCACCTCCGCATCCATGTTGCTGGACAAGATGGCGCTGATGACAGACAGGTCGATGGCAGGGTCGTTGACCTTCAGTCCGCCGGCTATATTGAGAAAGACATCTTTCTGTGCCAGCTTGAATCCGACCCGTTTCTCCAACACGGCAAGAAGCATGTTCATTCTTCTCAGATCAAAGCCTGTGGCGGAGCGTTGAGGATTGCCGTAGACGGCAGAGCTGACCAGTGCCTGTGTTTCGATGAGGAACGGACGAACCCCTTCGATGGCAGAGGCGATGGCTACGCCGCTCATTCCTTCATGGTCTTGGCTCAGCAGTAACTCAGAGGGGTTGCTCACTTGCCTCAATCCGTCCTGCCGCATCTCGTAGATGCCTAATTCGGCAGTGCTGCCGAAACGATTCTTGATGCTGCGCAGGATGCGATACATATAATGTTGGTCGCCCTCGAACTGCAAAACGGTGTCGACAATGTGCTCCAGTACCTTTGGTCCGGCTATGCTTCCTTCCTTATTGATATGTCCGATCAGGATAACGGGCGTGTTGGTCTGCTTGGCAAATTTAAGGATGGAGGCGGAACATTCGCGCACTTGCACCAGGCTTCCGGGAGAAGACTCGATTGTCTCGGTTGATATCGTTTGTATGGAGTCGATGATAACCAGGTCGGGTTGCGTGTTCTTGATGTTTACGTAAATCTGTTCCAAAGATGTTTCGCATGCTATCAGGCAGTCCGATGAGTTGTGACGGATGCGGTCGGCACGCAGCTTCAGCTGCCGTGCGCTTTCTTCGCCGGACACATAAAGTATCTTCTTTTCGGGTAATCTCAGAACAGTTTGTAGCACGAGGGTGGACTTGCCGATGCCCGGTTCCCCACCCAGCAACACCAGCGAGCCGGGAACCAGACCGCCGCCCAATACACGGTTTAACTCCTCATCGTGCATATCGATGCGTGGCTCATCGCCACCCGTTATTTCACTGAGGATTACCGGTTTGCTCTTGACCGGTTCCAATCCAGAAAGAGGACGGGTTCCGGCTACGGGCTTGCGCACCACCTCTTCTACATACGTGTTCCACTCACCGCAAGAAGGGCACTTGCCAATCCATTTGGGAGAGTCTTGTCCGCAGTTGCTACATATATATACAGTCTTTTCTTTCATACAGCAAAGGTATGGAAATATTTCTTTATTTCTTTCCCAAATTCTCAAATCTGTTTTCTTCTTTCACTTCATCTCTCTGAACACCTTCCCGATAATACTCATCGGCCAGGGCAGCATACTTGCGGTACATCCTCTGTGCGGTTTCTATTTCATCACCTTGGGTGATGGGGGTGCGTGCCTTTCCGGGAGTCGACACATACTGAAGTTCCCAATCACCCAGCGAACTGTAGAAGTCATTGGCGCGGAAAGCTTCGCGGTTATGCGTGAGCGGCAAGCCCTGTTCCGAATATTCCGTGCCTTTATCCAGATGTTCTTCAAGCATGGCATAGAACTTTTCCCACCGTTTCAGGTAATAACCGTCTATCAGTCCTGCCCATTCTTTCCAACCGTAATCAAAGATGAAAGGGTCTTTGTCTGCCCCCCATATCGTGAACAGGGCAGTGGCATCCTTCTCATATAAGTCTTGTTCTTCGGGAGTCGTTCCCCAACGGCGTGCCTGAGTGAGCCATCTGTCGAAGTTGAATTCAGGACGAGTGCGTAATAAGGTATCCACATCCTTCAATAGTTCCAAGAAGCGTTGGCTGTGGAGTCGGAAGGCCGTCTTGTCTTTTTCTTTAAATGCCTTTGCCGCTTGTTTGTGGATGGCTTGTCCCAGATTGGACATGATTTGGCGTTGTATGTCGATAATATCGAAACGATAGGGGCGGGAATCTCCCAATTTGTCTGCATCTTGCAGGAGAAGAGCTTCTGCCTGTATCAAACCGGTCGGATGATAAGGAATGGCAAAGCCGGCATTCGGTCCCGACTTTTTCACATCAAGCGCGGGGCGTGCGGCAATGATGGAGCTGAATTCCGTTCCGTTCGTGCCCCGTGTGTATGCCGACCGGAGCAAATAGACAGTCCATGCGGTCTCGGCATTTTGAGAGACAGCTCCGTAACGGCGACGTGCATAGTCTGCCAACCATTTTTCCACATCAATGCTGTCACGGTGCAAAGGCATTTCAAATGCAAGGTCATAATAAACCGGATTCTGCTCGATGGACTCCATAAAGAGGCCCGAACCGACGATGTTCGGCGAGCGTTTTGCGGCGGTGGCGTATTGGTTGGACGCCAGCAAAGGTAAATCGCCATGTAGATTGATGCGTCCGCCAAAGTTGTGCAGATTACCGGCAATGGCGGAGTAGCCCCAAAAGGCGCTGTCCTTTCGGCACTTAGCCCCGTTAAGGTCGAGAATTAACAAGTCTTCTTTGGGAACGGCTTTCACAATCGGTTCGCGCAAGCTCCATGCCTGCATAGCCCATACAGCCGATGAGTCGAAATCCTTGAATAGCTTGTGAATGGACTTTCCGACCGCCGACAGGTATTCGGGAGTATCTATCGGAGGAGTGCTTTCATGGAACGGGTCGGCGGCATATACCCCGTGGGCACCGTAAAGCTTCTTTTGCTCTTCCAGGAAGTCATGCCCGATGACTTGGAACAGCGAGTCGGTGGGGTCGAGCTGGGCAACGCCGGTAAAAGCGCACCATGAAGGCTGTTGCTGTATTTTAGCATGGGGATATTTAGCCTTCAGTTCGCGTGGCACGTAGCCGGAGAAACCTTGTTGAATAGGTTGCATGCCCAGTTCCAGCTCACGCTGTATGATTTGTTTGCCCAGCCGGATGTGAGAGTCTATCCATGATTTGGGAAGCGGTCCGCCATAGTCCTGCAGGTTTTGCATCCATTGCCAGGCGGCATGCGCCGGTCCTGCAAGGAAATGCCGTGCCTCTTCATCCGTGAAACGATGTTTCAGCAGCGTGTTGTACCACACGGCTTCCAGACCGACAACAGAGAGGGGCATGTTGATGGAGTTCATTGCCATATAGTCCAGCTCGCGTTGCCATCGTTCCCAGTCCCACCATGCTGCCGAGTAACTCACGGTGCAATAGTTCATGTAAACACGATACTTGCCATTGATGATGTTACGGGTCGTTTCGGCAGGGAGAGGCAGCGTTTGCGGCAGGTTGAGTTGATCGCCGAACCAGGAAACATGTGCATGGCAAGTATATTTTAAATATTGGTTATAGGCGGTGGCAAGTGCTACCGGATTGTTACCCCGCAATAACACCTTTCCGTTCTGGCTGCCTATTTCGTAGACATCTTTTCCGTTTTCGGAATCGATAAGTTCCAGTTGGAACTGGTTGCCATATCCCGGTGTGACACGTTCTATCAAGTCATACGCGGCTTGTATCTGCGGATGGTTGGAATGGCAGGCGGTGCATAGCAGTGACACGACTGTTGCGATAAGCCATAAAGAAATAAAGTAATAGCGTTTCATTTTCTTATTTTATGTGTTAATGACTATAGATATCAGAAGTTGGTCTTATATATGGCACACAAAATTACGATAATTTATTCAATCAGAGAACTTTTTGTTTTAGCTTTTATAATTAAATGTATGAAGAAAAAGCCATAATTGTTTGTTTCTTCGGAATATGTTTTTTACATTTGGACAATCTACTTAAAAATCGTACTATAATGAAAAAGACAATGTTGTTGATGAGTACTGCAATACTGGCGACTGCCTTTCTTGCAGCTTGCGGACCGTCATCGAAAGATGATGGCACCATTACAAGATTAGAGCAGAATGGCAATACACTCACAGTATGTGATTTTGCGAAAGTAAAGGATACTCTGAATGTGCCTCTGAGCGAGTGGGTGGAAGATTGCCAGTTGGTGAGGTTTGAAAATACCGATACGGCATTGTTTAAAATGTGGTGGCCGGCTATTACCGACAACTATATCGGAATCCGTCAAAGCGGAGGTGTGTTTAAGCTGTTTGACCATAAAGGAAAATTTCTGCATGACATAGGAGCGATGGGACAGGGGCCCGGTGAATATGCAGGTTCGTTGTATAGCGAATTGATTGATGAGAAAAATAAGGTGATATACCTTGCCCCGTTTGCCGGAAGCACTAAGATATTGAAGTATAACCTGGACGGAACCTTTGTGACTGACTATGATTTGGGGGAAAGACTCAACAAACCCAAACTGTCTCTCAACCCCGATGGAAGTATATCGCTTGTTCATCTCTGCTTTCAGGGTATGAGTGAAATGATGGGAGCTGTTATTACGCCGGATAGCACTATCACCAAGTATATACCTGCCCCCGGTCAGGCTATAAATCCCCGTGATAAAAACGGTCGTTTCGTTGGCTTTAATAACGAGATATGGAGCTATAATAATGTGGAAGGCTTCAAATACATGATGATGCCTGTCGATACATTATATAATTATAATGCTGCTGCCAACAAGATGGAAGCGCAGTTTGCCTTGTCCAATCCTCCTGTGGGAGAAGACGTATTCCTGATTTACGATGAGCTTCCCGGTAAATATCTTGCTACGGTTTGGGGTAAAGGAACTATTGTGGTAGACAACAAGAACAATAATTCACACTATGTGAAGTTGGTTAATGACTACTTTGGCGGTCTTCCTGCACCGATGAATTTCACTAACGGTTGGTTTTTTGCTATGTATGAGCCGGCAGTGCTGATGGAAAACATAGAAAAGCGTATGGCTGCATCCGATTGTACCGACAAAGACAAAGAATTACTGAAAGGCTTGCTTGAATCATTGGATGAAAATGATAACAATGTCATGTTTATCGGTAAACTGAAGAAGTGATTTGACTATTGCTTGGTTATAATAGCCGTCTTTCACAATAAAAACGCTTGTGAAAGGCGGTTTTTTTGCTTCTTTTTGTCTTATTTCTGCTATTGAAAGAGTAATTCTTACTGTTTCTCTCAAAAAAAACGAGATTCGTGATAGATTGTAAGAAATAGTTTTTATATTTGCATCGTTCAAACAAAAAGGAAAGAACGGTTATAAAATGACAATGTACTATCTGCATACAACCACTTTTGGGATGGGGAGCATGATGACCTCCATGTCTGCATCCACAACAATGACCCCTCGGGGTTAAGGATAGTATATAGTGTTTCTACGTGATACACGCTTACGGACGTAAGCAAAAACAGCATTTAATTTTATTTTATTGTAAACAGATACGGCTTATTCCGTTACTGAAGACGTGTTATATAGTGTCCTGAACTAAATAAGGAGATGATAATGCAGGGGAAAAGAGCCGGAACAAAATAGGTAATTGCATGAAAGTAATGAAATTCGGCGGAACATCCGTAGGTTCCGTAGACAGTATTTTAAAAGTCAAACAGATAGTAGAGGCTGCCGAAGAGCCTGTAATCGTAGTGGTATCTGCTTTGGGCGGCATCACTGACAAGTTAATCAATACCTCACAAATGGCAGCCAACGGCGATGCAGAGTATGAAAAAGAGTATCGTGAGATAGTAAACCGTCACATCGAAATGGTGTATACCGTTATTCCGGCGGGCGAAGGACGCACCGTATTGCTGGATAAGGTCAATGAACTGTTGAGTGAGTTGAAAGATATCTTTCAAGGTATTTATCTGATTAAGGATTTGTCTTCCAAAACTTCTGCAACTATCGTGAGCTACGGTGAACGTTTGTCGTCTATTATTGCGGCAACGCTGATAAAGGGAGCGGTGTGGTATGATTCGCGCAACTTCATCAAGACCGAGAAAAAACATGCCAAACATATTCTGGATTCGGAACTGACAACTTCGTTGGTGAAAGAAACATTTGATGAAATTCCGCAGGTAGCACTGGTGCCCGGTTTTATATCTACCGACAAGAACAGCGGAGAAGTGACAAACTTGGGACGTGGCGGTTCGGATTATACGGCTTCCATCATTGCCGCATCTTTGAATGCCGCCAGTCTGGAGATATGGACGGATGTGGACGGCTTTATGACCGCCGACCCGCGTGTCATCAGCACTGCTTATACCATAAACGAGCTGAGTTATGTAGAAGCTATGGAGCTTTGCAACTTTGGTGCGAAAGTGGTTTATCCGCCGACTATCTATCCGGTGTGTCACAAGAATATTCCCATTCTGATAAAAAACACCTTTAACCCCGAGGCTCCCGGAACCATTATCAAGCAGGAAGTTGATTCGGGCTCAAAAGCCATTAAAGGTATTTCTTCTATCAATGACACCACTCTGATTACGGTTACAGGCTTGGGCATGGTGGGAGTGATCGGCGTAAACTTCCGCATCTTCAAGGCATTGGCGCAGAATGGCATCAGTGTGTTCATGGTGTCTCAGGCTTCTTCGGAGAACAGCACTTCCATCGGTGTCCGTAATCAGGATGCTGCATTGGCTTGTGAGGTGTTGAATGAAGAATTTGCAAAAGAGATAGAAATGGGTGAAATCAGTCCGGTGGTGGCTGAGATGAATTTGGCCACCATTGCGATTGTAGGCGAGAATATGAAGCATACACCCGGCATTGCCGGAAAGCTTTTCGGAACATTGGGACGTAACGGCATCAGTGTGATAGCTTGTGCGCAAGGTGCTTCGGAGACCAACATTTCTTTTGTGGTAGAGGCTAAATCGCTTCGCAAATCTTTGAATGTCATTCATGATTCATTCTTCCTGTCGGAATATCAAGTATTGAACTTGTTTATCTGTGGTACCGGTACGGTGGGCGGTAGCCTGATAGAACAAATCCGTTGCCAGCAACAAAAGTTGATGCAGGAACGCGGCTTGAAGTTGAAGGTGGTGGGCATTGCCGACGGGCACCGTGCACTCTTCACACGTGCGGGCATTGACCTTGCTTCTTATAGGGAAGAGATGGAAGAAAAAGGAATCCCGTCTTCTGCCGCTGTGCTGCATGACGAGATTATCGGCATGAATATTTTCAATTCTGTTTTTGTGGATTGTACGGCAAGTGCCGAAGTAGCCTCTCTTTATAAAGAGTTCCTGATGCATAATATCTCTGTAGTGGCTGCGAATAAGATTGCCGCTTCATCGGATTATTCCATTTATAGCGAGCTGAAACAAATAGCCCGCAGACGGGGGGTGAAGTTCTTGTTCGAGACAAATGTAGGTGCGGGGCTGCCGATTATCAATACCATCAATGACTTGATAAACAGTGGTGATAAGATTCTGAAGATAGAAGCGGTACTCAGTGGAACTTTGAACTATATCTTTAATAAGATCAGCGCAGACGTGCCTTTCAGCCAAACCATCAAGATGGCACAGGAAGAACGTTATTCGGAGCCCGACCCGCGTATCGACCTGAGTGGAAAAGACGTAATCCGCAAGTTGGTTATCTTGGCGCGCGAGGCCGGATACAAGTTGGAACAGACAGATGTGGAAAAACATCTTTTCGTGCCGAGTGACTTCTTCGAAGGACCTTTGGAAGAGTTCTGGAAGAAAGTCCCGTCGCTGGATGCCGATTTTGAGGCACGTCGCCGGAAACTGGAGAGCGAGAACAAACGTTGGCGCTTCGTTGCGAAACTGGAAAACGGTAAAGGTAGTGTGTCTCTGCAGGAAGTAGACAGCAAACATCCGTTCTATGGATTGGAGGGCAGTAATAATATTATTCTGCTTACTACCGAACGGTATAAAGAATATCCAATGATGATACAAGGATACGGTGCCGGTGCCAGTGTAACTGCTGCCGGAGTATTTGCCGATATCATGAGTATCGCAAACATTTAGGCTTATGAAACACATTATTATTCTGGGTGACGGTATGGCCGACTGGCCGGCTGAATCATTGGGAAATAAAACATTGCTGCAATATGCTGCTACACCCTATATGGACAAGCTTGCCCGTATGGGACGTACCGGAAGGCTGATGACTGTTGCACCGGGGTTTCATCCGGGCAGCGAAGTGGCGAATATGTCTGTTATGGGCTATAATCTGCCGAAGGTGTATGAAGGGCGCGGTCCGTTGGAAGCGGCGAGTATCGGCGTAGAGCTGCAACCGGGAGATATGGCGATGCGTTGCAATATTATCTGTATCGAAGGAGATAATATAAAGAATCATTCTGCCGGTCATATCACCACCGAAGAAGCTGATGTGTTGATTCAATATTTGGAAGAGAAGTTGGGCACAGACCGTATTCATTTCTATACAGGGGTGCAATACCGTCATTTATTGGTGATAAAAGGGGGCAATAAGCAGTTGGATTGTACGCCTCCTCACGATGTTCCGTTGAAACCTTTCCGTCCGCTGATGGTGAAAGCCGGGGTGCCGGAAGCGCAGGAGACGGCCGAACTGATAAATGCCCTTATCCTGAAGTCGCAAGAATTACTGGCTGAACATCCTATTAACAAGAAGCGTATAGCCGAAGGTAAAGATCCTGCCAACAGCATCTGGCCGTGGAGTCCGGGCTATCGTCCGCAGATGGAGCCATTGGCAGAGAAGTATCCGGTTATCAGGAAAGGTGCGGTCATTTCGGCTGTCGATTTGATTAACGGAATCGGATATTATGCCGGATTGCGTCGCATCACCGTGCAAGGGGCAACAGGACTTTATGATACAAATTATGAAAACAAGGTTGCTGCTGCATTGGAAGCACTTCGGACGGATGACTTTGTCTATCTGCATATCGAAGCCAGTGACGAGGCAGGGCATGAGGGGGATTTTAAGTTGAAACAGTTCACTATTGAAAATCTGGATAAGCGGGTTGTAGGGCCTGTTTATGAGGCAGTGAAAGATTGGGACGAGCCTGTGGCTATTGCCGTGCTTCCCGACCACCCCACACCTTGCGAACTGCGTACACATACTGCTGAGCCGGTGCCTTTCCTCATTTACTATCCGGGCATAGAGCCGGACAATGTACAGACCTTCGACGAGGTGGCTTGTGTGGAAGGCAGTTACGGAGTGATGAAAGGAGATGAGTTTATGAACGAGTTTATGACAGCCTCTGCGTTGCATAACGATTAAAAACCAATCTATATTATGAAATATTACAGTACCAATCATCAGTCCCCGGTTGCTTCATTAGAAGAAGCTGTAGTGAAGGGACTGGCTTCCGACAAAGGATTATTTATGCCCGAAGCTGTTAAAATGTTGCCGGAAGAGTTTTATGATAACATCGAGCACCTGTCTTTTCAGGAAATAGCTTATCGGGTAGCCGATGCTTTCTTTGGCGAAGATGTGCCTGCCGATACATTGAAACAAATTGTTTATGACACGTTGAGTTTTGATGTTCCTGCCGTAAAGGTAAAGGATAATATATACTCATTGGAATTGTTTCATGGTCCTACCTTGGCTTTTAAGGACGTGGGCGGACGGTTCATGGCTCGTTTGCTGGGTTACTTCATTAAAAAAGAAGGGCAGAAGCAGGTGAATGTCCTGGTCGCTACTTCGGGAGATACCGGCAGTGCAGTAGCCAATGGTTTTCTCGGAGTGGAAGGTATCCATGTGTATGTGCTTTATCCTAAAGGAAAGGTCAGCGAAATTCAGGAAAAGCAGTTCACTACGCTGGGACAGAATATTACGGCTTTGGAAGTAGACGGTACGTTTGACGATTGTCAGGCATTGGTGAAGAATGCGTTTATGGATGCTGACTTGAATGCGCACATGAAACTGACTTCGGCAAATTCTATTAACGTGGCCCGTTTCCTGCCTCAGGCATTCTATTATTTCTATGCCTACGCACAGTTGAAGAAAGAAGGTAAGGCGGATAATATGGTGGTATGTGTGCCTAGCGGTAACTTTGGCAATATAACGGCCGGTCTGTTCGGCAAGCGCATGGGTTTGCCTGTGAAGCGTTTTATAGCGGCCAACAACCGCAATGACATATTCTATCAATACTTGCAGACCGGAAAGTATAATCCCCGTCCTTCCATCGCTACCATTGCCAATGCGATGGATGTGGGCGATCCCAGTAATTTTGCTCGTATACTGGCATTGTATGACAACAATCATGCTGCCATTGCAATGGAAATCTCGGGTGCGACCTATACAGATGAACAGATTCGTGAAGCAGTGAAGGAAGCCTATCGGGAAACAGGCTATTTGCTCGACCCTCACGGAGCTTGCGGTTATCGTGCCCTTTCGGAAAGTTTGCAACCGGGAGAGACCGGTGTTTTCCTTGAAACGGCTCATCCGGCAAAGTTCCTGGAAACAGTGGAGGACATCATTGGCAACAAAGTAGAGATTCCTGCCAAGTTGAAAGAGTTCATGAAGGGAGTCAAGCAGAGCATTCCGATGAATAAGGATTTTGAAAGTTTTAAGGCTTATTTGATGAAAGAATAGCTCTTTCATGGTCTATCAAATCGTCGACTGTAGGGGCAGGGTTTGCCTGCCCGAACCGACGGTCACGATCTTGGAAGTAATGCACAAAACAAGCTGTTCCCGGGCGAGCGAATCTGGCTACTACCGGCAAAACGACAGCATTGTCAACGTTTAGACACAATCCTATTTACACAAGGCACGGGGCCCGGACCGGATATCAGTCGGCGGGAGCATCCTTGTCGGGAGAAAGCATTCCGGTCAATTCCTCTTGCAAGGAAGATTGCCGGATGGTATTCTTTTTCTCTTTGAGCAAAGCGTGAGATACTTTTCCTTCTGTTCATCAGATAAAAGCAAAGCTTTCATATATCTTCCTTTCTATAGGGCTAACGGTTTTTTATCGGTTGTCTAAGGCTTTTTATTTGCTGGATTATTACGTCCCACTACGGCAGGATATACGTCCCATTGCAGTAGGACGTACGTTCCACTACAGCAGGACGTACGTTCCACTGTAGCAGGACGTAGTAACAGACGGTAAGTAAGTCCTTAGCCTTCAGTATGAAAAGGTTTAATCTTCCTATTCCTGTGACTAAGTCTGTCTAAGCAGGGTGAATTTTTTAAATGAGTTGTGCCAGCACTTCTTCAAAGGAAGAATATGTATGCGTTTCTTCTTTTTGCGTGAGTATCAACCGGTGGTCGGAGAGTGCTTGCAGATAAGGTAGGAACCGGTTCCCTTGGTTTGCCGGCAGGCAAGTATAGCCGTGTCGGTTTAAGGCGTTGATGGTCCAGTGCAGCAACGTATCGTTTTCGGCTTCCACCCTGATTTCTTTTTTTCCGGTTACAGTGGGATAGTAGATGCCATGATTATAATCGAACCGGATATTACTGTGTGAGAACAGCGTGTCCATCCGATGGTTCAGAATCATATCTTCCGTTACTCCGCATTGCAGTCCTGTTTCTTTGGACAGCAGCCAAAGCTTGTCCGACAGTACCAGGGCTTGTTCTATGTCATGGGTGGATAGCAGGATGGCCTTGTTTTGCTCCACCGCCAGCTGATGCAGCAAAGTCATGATTTCTATGCGGCTCACCACGTCCAGAAAAGCGGTCGGCTCATCCAAGATGATAAGCGGACATTCCTGAACCAATGCTTTGGCTATCATTACCTTTTGCCGTTCTCCGTCCGAAAGTTCGGCGGTGTAGCTTTCGGCTTTGTGGGCAATGCCTACGGCATCCAATGCCTCTTTGATAATGAGATGGTCTTTGGGATGGAGCCGTCCGAAGAAGCCTGTATGCGGCTGGCGTCCCAAAGCTACCAGTTCATACACGGTCAGCCCTCCGGCTTGTGTCTTGTCTGTCAGGACTACACCGATGGTGCGCGAACGTTCCTTTTCCGAATAATGCTGCAAAGGCTTGCCCAGCAATTGCAAATCTCCTGCCAGTGAAGGTTGCGAAGCGGACAGGGTGCGGAGTAAAGTCGATTTTCCGGCCCCGTTTGCTCCAAGCAGACTGGTCAGTTCTCCCGGATAGAGTCCGAAAGAAAGGTGTTCGTGCACTTTCTTTTCTCCTTTGTGGGTACGATAACCTATGCACAGGTCTGTGGCGGTGATGACAGCTTGCTTTTCCATCAGTTGAAGTACTGGATTTTACGTTGGTTCACAATGACATAAATAATAATGGGCGCACC
>OLQN01000882.1_pt1 | contig 24200 bp, 19 predicted proteins | sample 1673181 | NCBI WGS metagenome assembly OLQN01 (sample SAMEA3136763, study PRJEB25190) | human gut metagenome | biome: human gut; feature: human-associated habitat; material: faeces | place: Austria | collected 2013
TTATGGTGGCTACCAGCGGAGCAAGACTTATCAGCGAGGAAGCCATTGGAACATTGAAAAGTAAATTATTGCCTCTGGCAACTGTTATCACTCCAAATATCCCGGAAGCAGAAGTGCTTTCAGAGATGGAGATCAAAACAGAAGCAGATATGGAAAAAGCAGCAGAGACCATCTGTAACACCTTAGGTTGTGCAGTTTTATTAAAGGGTGGACATCAGTTAAATGATGCCAATGATCTTCTTTTCCAGAAAGGGAAAGAGCCGGTATGGTTCCACGGAAAAAGAATTGACAATCCAAATACCCATGGAACAGGCTGTACCTTGTCTTCTGCAATTGCATCAAATCTTGCAAAAGGAAGAGACTTGGAAACCTCTGTCAAGTATGCGAAAAACTATATTTCCGGCGCACTTGCCGATATGCTTGACCTTGGAAAAGGAAGCGGCCCTATGAATCATGCATTTGCAATCGAAGGAGAATATGAAAGATGAGTGAAAAAAGAACTTCCGTTTTTTCAAACGGTTTAATCTGGTTTGGGGCAGGAGTGTCTTTAGCTGAGATCCTGACCGGTACCTATTTCGCACCACTTGGTTTTGGAAGAGCAATGGCAGCAATTCTGCTCGGACACCTGATCGGCGGACTCATGATGTTTGCCGCAGGAATGATCGGGGCAAAAGAGCGGAAAAGTGCCATGGAAACTGTAAAAATGAGTTTCGGTGAGAAGGGAAGCCTTCTCTTTGCAGTATTAAACGTACTGCAGCTTGTCGGCTGGACTGCTATCATGATCTATGATGGTGCACTCGCAGCAGACGGCCTGTTACATAGCGGCATATGGATCTGGGCAATTGTGATCGGGATTTTGATTATAGTGTGGATCTTTATCGGACTGACCAATCTTGGAAAGTTAAATACCGTTGCAATGACCGCACTTTTTGTATTATCACTGGTACTTTTTAAGGTGATCTTCTTTAATACAGATTTTGTAATGCCGATCGCAGTAAGTGACGATATGATGACTTTTGGAGCTGCGGTAGAGCTTGCAGTCGCAATGCCTCTTTCCTGGTTACCGCTTATCAGCGATTATACGAGAGAAGCAGAAAAACCATTCGCAGCAACCTTTACAAGTGTACTCGTATACAGCGTAGTCAGCATTTTTATGTACATGATCGGTATGGGAGCCGCTATTTTTACCGGCGAATACGATATCGCACAGATTATGTTAAAGACAGGTCTTGGCGTTGTGGGATTACTGATCATTGTATTCTCAACCGTTACAACAACGTTCTTAGATGCTTATTCCGCAGGAGTTTCCTGTGTTTCCATTTCTTCTAAAATTCAGGAGAAATGGGCAGCGATCATTGTTACTGTGATCGGAACGATCGCAGCGATCGTTTATCCAATGGATAATATTACAAACTTCTTATATCTGATCGGATCTGTTTTTGCTCCGATGATCGCAGTGCAGATTGCAGATTACTTCATTTTGAAGAAAGCGGATTCTGAAAAAAATGCTTTCCAGTGGCGTAATCTGATCGTATGGCTTGCCGGATTTATTATTTACCGCATATTAATGCACGTAGATACTCCGCTTGGAAATACTCTGCCGGATATGGTGATCACAGTCGTTCTCTGCCTGATTGTGGAAAAGGTTGCAGAAGCAATGCGAAAATGAGGACGAAAGAATGAAAAAATCTAACTTAAAGAAATTAACAGTCACAGCAATTTTAGCAGCAGTAGCCGTAGTGGGAAGCTTATTTTCCTTCCCGGTATTCGGTTCAAAATGTGCACCGGTACAGCATATGGTAAATATTTTATGTGCAGTTACCGTAGGTCCTTGGTGGGCACTGGCACAGGCATTTATCGCATCTTTGATCCGTAACTTATTAGGACTTGGAAGCCCGCTTGCATTCCCGGGAAGTATGTGCGGTGCATTACTTGGCGGTCTGCTGTATAAATATGGAAAGAAACTTCCATTTGCTTACATTGGAGAAGTAGTGGGAACCGGTATTCTCGGCGGAATGCTTTCTTATCCGGTTGCATATCTTGTTATGGGAAACACAGCAGCAACATTGTTTATGTTCGTAGTGCCATTCCTCATCAGCACCTGTGGAGGAACGATCATTGCGATCATTATCACACTGCCATTAAAAAAATCAGGTATGCTCGGAAAAATGAAGGACAGTCTGGAAGAGTAGATGAAAGTTTCTCTGCTCACTCTTTAATTTCTTATAAAGGAAGAGAAAGATGCAAAGTAAGAAAGCCTGTCGGGATTTATGTCCCGGCAGGCTTTCTTTGCATGTGACATTATGAAAGGGTGTTCCCTTTTTTGCAACGGAGAATTCCAAGAAGCAGCAATACCGGAAAGATAATTCCTGCCAGAATACCAATTTTCAGGTTGTCTCCCAAAGAATCTGAAATCATTCCAACCAGGGTGGGACCTCCTGCACAACCCATATCTCCACCTAGTGCCAGTAATGCAAACATAGCTGTCCCACCTTTTGGCAAAGCTGCGGATGCCTTACTGAATGTCCCTGGCCACATGATTCCTGCTGAGAGCCCACAAACCGCACAGGCAATCAGATTTAATAACGGAGCCCGGAATAATGAAATCCCCAGATAGGATAAAATACATAGTAAACAACTATAAATCATAAAGTGATCTAAATTGATACGATCGCCATACTTGCCATAAAATAATCTTGAGGTTCCCATTAGAATTGCAAAAGCCATCGGTCCGGCTAAATCTCCTGCGGCTTTGGAAATTCCAAGTCCTTTTTCAGCAAAAGCCGAAGCCCATTGGCTTACTGCCTGTTCACTTGCCCCGGCACATATCATCATGATCAGTAAAATCCAAAAGATTTTCAGCCGGAACAATTCTTTTAATCCAAGACCGGTTTCGCCATCCTCAAGCAGAGGTGCGATTGGTACCTTTGCAAAAACAAAAGCGTTTCCAATAGGAATGACTGCCCAGATAATAGCTAATATTTTCCAGTTATCTATACCCGCTGCATAGAAAAACAAAGTTGATAAAAGTACAACTCCGGCATGTCCCCAGCAATAAAAAGAATGGAGCAGGCTCATCGCTTTCTCTTTATTATCAGACGGGCAGGCCTCAACGACAGGACTGACCAGAACTTCCAGAAGTCCACCACCTATGGCATAAATCATTACTGCAATCAAAATTCCGATAAAGGGAACCGGTAAAATTTCAGGTAAAACTGTAAGAAGAAGTAATCCTGCCGCTGCAAGGGCATGAGCTGTGATCATGGATACCTGATAGCCTATTTTATCGATGAATCTGACAGAAAGAAGATCCACCAGTAATTGTATTCCAAAATTAAAAGTCACCAGTAAAGTGATCTGGGAAATCGGAACATGGTAGCTTTTCTGAAAAAATAAGAAAAGTAATGGTGTAAAATTGTTCACGACAGCCTGTACAATATAACCTACAAAACAGGCAGTGATCGTCTTATTATATTGGTTTTTCATTTGTCTTTATTCTCCTTTGATAAATGTGATTATATCGCAAAGATTGTGTGCAGTCATTGTACAAAATTGCATATTTATAGTACAATATGGTAAAAATTAGTATTTATAAGGAAATGCATTATGGACTATTTTAAGATAACTACAGATGAAACACTGCGGGAAACGGTTCAGCATGGCAGTGAACGTTATCCTTTTGCATATTATCCTGAGGATATCTGGCAATTTGATTTTCACCGTATCGACTGGCACTGGCATCATGAGCTGGAATTTCTTTATGTTGCAGAAGGCGCAGCAATCTGCTTTATCGGTACAAGCAAAGTAGAGCTGCATAAAGGCTGCGGCATATTTATTAATAGTGGTGTGTTACACTGTTTTGAAGCACGATCCAGCACATTTACGCCTAATATTGTTTTTGCACCAACTCTGCTGGCATCCGAAAACAGCCTTATTTATGAAAAATATATTCTGCCGGTGATAAATTCAGCAGTAGAATATCAGATTTTTGATCCAAACAGTACATCGGAAAGAAGTGCTTTACAGCTTATGTCACAGATTTTTGAACTTCAGGAAAATGGGCAGGATAATGAATTATGTACCATACAACTTCTGCTTCAGTTCTGGAATATATTGTTTAAAGATGGAGGCTGGAATTCTGATTCGGACAGCCTCCAGCGGCTAAATCATAATCAGGCAAGACTGCAAATTATGATGCAGTATATACATGAACACTATGCGGAAGAAATTACACTGGAAATGATTGCGGCATCGGCATCTATCAGCAAAAGCGGAGCGTTACATATTTTTCAATCCGGCATACATTGTTCGCCGGTAGCGTATCTGATTCAATACAGGCTGGCACAGGCTGCCAGACAACTTTATACTACTCAAAAATCGGTTGCCTCCATTGCAAATGAAACCGGATTTACAAGTGCCGGCTACTTTTGCCGGAAGTTCAGACAGTATTATAATAGGAGTCCAAAGGAATACAGAAAGAAAAAAACGGAAGAAAGTTCTTAAAGTTTGTTTTATAACTACACATTATAAAAAGCGTGTGTTATGATAAGGTCTGATGTGGAATCAGAAATAGATAATAAAAAAATGACAGAGAAAATCAGAACACTACATAAGAGAGACGAGGAATCATGAGTATTTCAGAAAAATATATAGCAGAGCTTTATAACAAAATACAGGAAGAGCGACCGATCATCCATTGTATAACCAACGCTGTGACGGTGAATGACTGCGCCAATATTTTACTGGCAGCAGGCGCGTCGCCAACGATGGCACATCATCCGCTTGAAGTGGAAGAAATCACCGCGGGTACGAAAGCACTTGTCTGCAATTTTGGTGCAATCGCTGATTATGAGGCGATGGAAAAGGCTGGAAGAGTGGCAGATGAATTAGGACATGCCATTGTCATTGATCCTGTCGGGGTATCCGGTTCGAGTTATCGGAGAGAAAAGTGCCAGACATTGATCGAAAACATCCATCCAACCTGTATCCGTGGAAATTATTCGGAAATCCGGGCACTGATGGAGCATTGCAGTACGGTGACAGGTGTGGATTCCGGCGATAAAAACCTGGACACAGAGGCGATGCGGCAGTATGCAGACAAATATCATCTGATCATGATCGCTTCCGGGGAAAAAGATATTATCACAGATGGAACCGCCATTTATATTTGTGAAAATGGGGATGCCAAAATGGCAAAGATCACAGGCAGCGGATGTATGTCTTCGGTTATGCTGGGGGCGTTTTTGGGAACAGAGCCTTCCGTGCAGAGTGCAGCAGCCTGTTGTGCGTTTGTTGGAATTGCAGGAGAACTTGCATCGGAAAAAACAGATGCATGTGGAGGTGGAACCATGACGTTCCGTAACCTTTTTATTGATGAAGTATCTTTGATGACACAGGAAAAAATGAGTAGATGTAAGGTGCACATATGATTACATTAAATGATTATCACATAATGTATACAAAGAAATGTTTGAATTAGATAAAAAATTCGTGAAATTTAAACTATTATACGAAGAAAAAGAATATGCTATTATAATCACACGACGTGCAGCCGAACAGCGATCGCAGAGATTGTTGTCCGGCTGCATTTTTGTCTGTGAAAAATAAAGGAAAAGAGGAGAATAAAATTATGCCAAAAACAAAATTACAGGAAGTTGTTTTTACCATTTTGATGGTATTTGTCATGGTTTACGCCATGATCTGTTACAACATTGCACTGAATATGGGAGGAATGAGCAACATCGTATTCTTAAATGCATTTCATGAATTAGTGATCATGGGACCGATCGCATTTATTTTAGATTTCTTTTTATATGGAAGTCTTTCAAAAAAACTTGCATTCCGCATTGTGACACCGGGCGTTGATAAGCCAATCATGATTATTTTAGCAATTTCATCCATCACCGTATGTCTGATGTGTCCAACCATGAGCTTTTTTGCTACTTTATTATTTAAGAGTGCAGGAAAAGAATTTATTGCGGTCTGGTTTCAGACAACTGCTTTGAACTTTCCGATGGCATTTTTCTGGCAGATCTTTTTTGCAGGACCGCTTGTCCGTGCTGTATTCGGAATGATTTTTAAGGAAAAAGAACCGCAGGTCATGAAAGAAGAAGCGGAATACTTAGAGGGCGGAGAAGCCAGATAATCCTTAAAAGGTAATACTATGTCCGGTATTTGGAAAAATAAGTGCGGCAGCGCAGTCAGTAACAAAAATGAAAACCCCAAACATATTCCATTTTTTTCGAAAATCCAGTGAAATATGATACCACCATTTTTGCAATATTTTTGAAAAAATGCAAACCCATAGAACGCCTGCAATGCCAAAACCTAACGCAGAAACCAGACAGATATACCCACGGAAATTAAGAAAATATCCGCTGTAATCCCAGTAACGTAAATTCCAGAAGAGATCAAGAAACCATCCAATCACAAGTTCTAAACCGGAGCCTAAAAGGGTAGAGAGGAAAAAGACAGTGACAGGGTGGTTTTTCTTATATTTTCCTGAAGAATCTGGCAATAATTCACGAGGGGATAATACAACCGAAAATAAAACTGCGCCAATCCCATAAACAGGCAGCCATGGACCGTAGAGAAAACCACGGTTTCGAAACGTTCCTTCTTTTAGAAGGAAAATCAGAACCTCCCACACATAACCGCAGACAGAGCCTGTGAAAAAGAAAAAAATCATCAGTGAGAGAATATTTTGTATTGTATTCTGCTCCGGCCTGCAGAGTATGGTAAAATCCGGAAGGTGTTTTTGTTTTTTCATGGAATAAGTATGCTGCCGGAGACGAAAATTATGTATGGAGTAATAAGAGAAATTTGAAATGAATAAGATGGCACACCTGACATTTGCTAAAATAGAAATAAGGAAAATGAATCAGAAATGGAAATCTCAAGTGAAAAACGGAGATGAAAAGTAGAAAGCGGAAGTAGAAATCAAAAACGAAAATGAGAAATAGAAATCGAAAGTGAAAACCAGAAGTGGAGATCAGGAGCAAAAATGATTGACAGAGAAAACAGATCAGCGTATGATAAGAAACACTAATTTTCAGAATATTTTAAATAATACAATGCACGCTTGCGAATATTCTGTTGAATAAAAACAGGTTTGGGGAGATGCTTTGTGAGACATCAGGAGGGAAAAGAATGGATTTACAATTAGTGAAAATGAGTGAAAAATTCAAACCACAGCTTTTGGATATGATGGATGAATGGACGAAAACCGGGGAAACCATTATTCCATGGGCAATCCGGAAAGTCGATTATCATGATTTTGATGCTTATCTGAAAAGTCTGGAAGAATCGGAGCCAAAAGAGGGATATGTACCTGCATCCACTTTTTTCGCATATGACAGGGAACGCAATATTCTGGTTGGAGCAGTGGATATCAGACATTCCCTTAACGAAGCATTATTGTTAGATGGAGGTCATATCGGAGACGGCGTGCGTCCTTCGGAACGAAGGAAAGGATATGCAACAGCGATGATCGCATTAGCGTTAGACGAGTGCAGAAAGCTGGGAATTGAAAAGGTACTTATGGTATGTAATAAGGAAAATACCGGTTCAGCAAAAAGTATCCAGAACAACGGAGGAGTTCTGGAAAATGAGATAAACGTAGAGGGCGAGACGGTACAGCGCTACTGGATACAGCTGTAGAGGTTACAATCAACTTAAAAATTTGCGTGCCAATTAAGCAAAACTATGCTACAATGAAACGAGCGGTAATTTCATTTGCAGATTCAGATAAAATGGAACTATCAAAAATGCTGTTCTGACAAAAATCAGGACATTACAGAAATGAAAATACAGGAGGACAAAGGGCTGACTATGGAAAATATTTTTTCCCAGGAAAAAGTAATCGTCATCGACTTCGGCGGTCAGTACAACCAGTTGGTTGCAAGACGTGTCAGAGAATGTAACGTTTACTGTGAAATCTATTCCTATCGAACAGACATCGAGCAGATCAAAGCCATGAATCCAAAGGGAATCATTTTGACCGGAGGACCAAACAGCTGCTACGAGCCGGATTCACCAACCTATACCAAAGAATTATTTGAACTTGGCATTCCGGTTTTGGGACTTTGCTATGGTGCACAGTTAATGATGCACGTGTTAGGAGGCAAAGTTGAGAAGGCACCGGTGCGTGAATATGGTAAAACAGAAGTAATGGTGGATACAGCATCTCCATTATTTGGAAATGTGGCACCGACGACCATCTGCTGGATGAGCCACTTTGATTATATTTCAAAACCAGCACCAGGTTTTAACATTGTTGCACACACGGCAGACTGCCCGGTTGCAGCAGCAGAAAACAGAGAAAAAAATTTATATGCAATCCAGTTCCACCCGGAAGTACTGCATACCGAAGAGGGAAGCAAAATGCTCCATAACTTCGTAAGAGGCGTGTGTGGATGCGCCGGAACATGGAGAATGGATTCTTTCGTTGAGAGTACGATCAAGGATATCCGAGAAAAAGTCGGTGATGGAAAAGTACTACTTGCATTATCCGGTGGTGTAGATTCTTCCGTTGCAGCGGGACTTTTATCCAGAGCCATTGGAAAGCAGCTCACCTGCGTATTCGTTGACCATGGTCTTCTCCGCAAAAATGAGGGAGATGAAGTCGAGAGCGTATTCGGACCAAACGGTCAGTTTGACTTAAACTTCATCCGTGTCAATGCACAGGAGAGATACTACAGCAAACTTGCAGGCGTTACAGAGCCTGAACAGAAACGTAAAATCATCGGAGAGGAATTCATCCGTGTATTTGAAGAGGAAGCAAAGAAAATTGGAGCTGTTGATTTCCTTGCACAGGGAACCATCTATCCGGACGTAGTGGAAAGTGGACTTGGCGGTGAATCCGCAGTGATCAAATCCCACCACAACGTAGGAGGACTTCCTGATTTCGTTGATTTCAAAGAGATCATCGAGCCACTCCGCAACTTATTCAAGGACGAAGTCCGCAAAGCAGGTCTTGAACTTGGCATTCCGGAGAATCTTGTTTTCCGTCAGCCATTCCCGGGTCCTGGACTTGGAATCCGTATCATCGGTGAAGTGAATGCAGACAAAGTCCGCATTGTACAGGATGCCGATTACATCTACCGCGATGAGGTGGACAAGGCAGTTGCTGCTTACAAAAAAGAGCACGGCAAAAATCCATCCTGGATGCCAAACCAGTACTTTGCAGCCCTTACCAACATGCGTTCCGTTGGTGTTATGGGTGATGAGAGAACTTACGACTACGCAGTTGCACTGCGTGCAGTCAATACGGTTGATTTCATGACAGCCGAGTCTGCCGAGATTCCGTTTGCAGTACTTCAGACGGTTATGAGCAGAATTATCAATGAGGTGCGTGGGGTGAATAGAGTATTCTATGATCTGACGAGTAAACCACCGGGAACGATTGAGTTTGAATAACGGACATGTTCAGGGGCAAAGTCATTTATCCTGAAAAGGGCAAAGTGGACTATCCCCAAAAACAGAATATGAAGATGAATAAGGCCTTGTTTGGAATCATTTATGGGATTCCAAACAAGGTCTTTTTTCATCTTCATATTATAGGAGATAAACTTTGTAAATACAGGCATTAGAGAGTATTTAGTATCAATGGTTATCTTCTTAATTCCCAGATTTATGAGAGTATATTCATTTTGGGGAAGCTGTTTTTTGGAGGATAATTTACTTTGCCTTTTTTGATAGAAAAAACGATAATCGTATTTGCCTCTAGACAATTGTGATGAACTGGGGCTTGCTATCATGCCGGCAGAGTATAGCAGGAATCCGAAAAATATCAGCAGGGACAAGTGGGAAAGAGAAATGTCCATGAAAGAGATAATTCTCAGGGATGCCAAGATGTGTGCATATGCTGCCGGGAATGTGGAGCATTTTAAATATCTGATGAAAAGACTTGGATATGTATTCAAGAAAGATGCGTGGATGGAAGTGCAGGCACCGGGATTTCGGTATTATCATAAGCTTGCAAAGATGGACGAGATGTTTTCAGAGGAGACGTTAAGGCATCATGTGGATATGCCTTGGATGGCAAAGCCTTACTTTTATTCGTCGGATATCAGGGAATTGCACAGGGCGAAGCTGTCATCATTCCAGAAGAAGTTTTATGCAAAGCTATACAGATTAAGGATTGTAGAGCAGAAGCGTTTTGCAGTCGGTGGAGCAAAGTATACAGAGGATTTGAAGCGGTTTCATCAGTTACAGGACGAATATCTGCTGATTGTAAATAATGACATTAAAAGTGTTGTGGAGCTTGTGGATTTCATAGGTGAGCAGGAAGAAAAAATCCAGCAGATTGAGGACAGACAGAAGGAGATATATAGAGAAAGTTCTAGTCGGAAACGCAGTATAAAGAATGAAGAGCAGTACCGGGATTATCAGATATGGCATGTGGAAGTGCAGGAAGAACTGGACGAACTGAAGCAGGAGAAAAGGGAAATTAAGAGGCAGATACAGCTTGCTGATGACATTATAAAAGAAGATTTGTATACGGCTTATTATGCGGTGTCGGGGAAGGAGGAGATTGTTGCTGACAGGGATGTTGACATACCGGGGATGGAAAAGGAGGCTGTGTCAGAGAAAGATGTGGCTGTTGAGCCGGAGACGAATGTTGAGGTAGTGAATCCAGACAATAATCAAGACGATACGTCTGTAATTCCAGATATTCGTAATGTATCTGATGTAAATACGGCAAGAATGGATGAAGATATTACTGATGTAACAGGTAAAAGTGAATTTATGGAATCTGAAGAAAAAGTGTCTGTGGACAAAGCTGACTGGATTGTCAGGAGAATATCAGAGCTTGGTGGTTATGAGAATGTCAGTGATTCTGTTAAGGCTGATATATTCGGATTTGATATTGCTGATGTAAGTGGAAGTATGAGACTGTTTTCGGATGTAATGAAAAGGATGGGGATAAAGCTGGATGGTGATGAGCTTTATGAGGAGTTCCAGAGGATTTATGATGAGAGTGTTGATAGAGATGCCTGTAAAGATAAGGCGGAAGATAAGATGTGGAATAGGGGCAGAGGAAGGTAATTCCTCTGTCTCTTCCAGTTATGTATTAGATAGAAAACTATTGATTCATTAAGTTTTATATGCTTAAAAATTATTTTGACATTATCAAAAAATAAGTTTATAGTATAAAAATAGATAGTAAGCAGGAGGATTGGTGCATGACAATATCAGAACAAATAAAAGTATTGTGTGTTAGATGTGGTGTAAGTGAAGCTGAATTGGCAAGGCGGCTGGGAAAATCGCCACAAAGTTTTAATTCGAAAATGAAAAGAGAAAGTTTTACAGTAGACGATTTAGAGAAAATTGCAGATGTATTGGGTGTCGGATTTAACAGAGAATTTATATTAGCAAATGGAGATAAAGTTTGATGAAGAATATTGTAAAAGAATTTAAACTTGGAGAATTATTTTGTGGTCCTGGCGGATTGGCACTGGGAGCAACGACAGCGAAGATTGAAGATTCAGATTATAAGATTATTCATAAATGGGCGAATGATTATGATAAAGACACATGTAATACATATACGAGAAATATCTGCCCAGATGATGGCGAGAGTGTTATTTGTGGAGATGTAAGAAAACTTGATATTGACTGTCTTGGAGATATAGATGCATTAGCTTTTGGATTTCCATGCAATGATTTTTCTGTTGTAGGTGAGCAAAAGGGATTTGATGGTGTATATGGTCCTTTATACACATATGGGGTAAAGGTATTAAAGAAATATAAGCCTTTGTGGTTTTTGGCAGAAAATGTTGGCGGACTGAAGAGTGCTAATGATGGAAAGGCATTTCAGAAGATACAGGAAGATTTGAAGAATGCAGGATATAGAATATATCCTAATTTATATAAATTTGAGGAATATGGTGTGCCTCAGGCAAGACATAGGGTGATAATTGTTGGTATCAGGGAAGATCTGCCATATGAATTTAAAATACCTAGTCCAAAACCATATAAAAATGTTGATGTTACTTGTAAGAATGCAATAGAGAATCCTCCAATCGGAAAAGAAGCTTATAATAACGAGTTAACAAAGCAATCCGAAATAGTTGTAAAGCGATTGAAATATATTAAACCGGGAGAAAATGCGTTTACTGCGGATTTGCCAGAAGAATTGCAGCTTAAAGTGAAAGGGGCAAAGATAAGTCAGATTTATAAGAGATTAGATCCAGATAAACCTGCATATACAGTAACTGGTTCTGGTGGTGGTGGAACGCATATGTATCATTATTCAGAGCCAAGAGCATTGACTAATAGGGAGAGAGCAAGATTACAGACATTTCCAGATAATTATATTTTTGAGGGGTCTAAAGAGTCTGTTAGAAAACAAATCGGTATGGCGGTACCTGCAAAAGGAGCTAAAGTTATATTTGAAGCTATTTTAAAGACATTTGCAGGAATCGATTATGAAAGTGTAGAACCAAGCATAAAGGAGTAAGGTATGTATACTGAGGATTTTGAAGATAAAATTTTATTTACACCAGCACGAAAAGAAGGTGAAGCATGTAACCATTTAAAGATAGTTACAGCATTTACGGATGTGGAGAGAATATCAAGTCATCTGATAAAATTATTTGATGGAAGAAATAAAGAGTATGTGTCTGGAATAAAAGTGGACATTATACTTGGGATGACAAAGGGCACGGGTCTGACACAAAAGAAACATGACAAGATATGCTCATTGATAAAAAGATTGAATAGTGTATCTGGAATGCCTCAGATATCATGCAATTATATTGTGGAAGGTAAACAGGTACATTCCAAGGTGTATGTATGGTGCAGGGGGCGAAAGGCAATAGAGGCTTTTAATGGTTCAGCTAATTACACTATGAATGCATTCTTTGTAAGAAGAGAATGTATGGATGCATGTAATCCTAAAGAGGCAAACCATTACTTCAACAGTTTATTGCCTGATACAATAAATTGCTTTGATGGTCAGATAAAAGATAAAGTTTTATTTTCTAGCAAGAAAAATGTAGAAGATGATGTTGCAGATACTAATTTGGAAAATTTATCTTGGGAGAATTATCGGGCTATTGAGCCGGTAGATACATTAGAAGTATCTTTACTAAAAGCAGATGGCAGCGATACGGGATATGGTTCCGGTGTAAATTGGGGAATACGTAAAAATGGCTATAAGAGAAATAGAAACCAGGCGTATATTCCATATAATGTGGCAGATCATAAAGATGGATTTTTCCCAGATGTAAATGCTGATGGAACGTATCCAGTGTTTAAGGTTGTAACAAAGGAATATGATGCTTTTTATATGAGACAGGCACAAGCAAAGGGAAAAGCATTAGAAACTCCAGAAAGTAATGCGATAATAGGAGAATGGATAAGGCATAAACTTGGAGTGCTGGATGGTACATATATTACAAAACAGATGTTAGAACAATATGGTAAAACAAAAGTTTTGTTTAAAAGGTATGAAGATGGCATATATACTTTGGAATACTAATTCTGGCATTAAGGAGAGAACAATATGGAGCAGAAGATCAATATTGATAATTTAAACGATTTGCAAAAACAGGCGTTAGTCTGCATGTATTATGCTATGCTTCCTAAAACAGACGCAAGATATAAGCAGAGAATGCATGATTGGGAAGTGTTAGAAAAGAGATTTGGAACAAAGAAAACAACATATAAACATGCAAAGGATGCTTTTGATTTTTATTTTCCTAACAATGGAAGAAAAGGCTGGAGTGATGATAGAGATTTAAAAAGACGAGGACATGCATATCAGGAAGTATTTGATTTATATAAGGATTATTCTGCAGATCAATTGGAAAAAGCTGTAGCGGAGATTATTCATAGATATGAGTATGAGGAACCAACATTTGTATCTATGAAATGTGGTTTCACAGAAACAGTACATAACATTCTAAATGGTAATAAATATATAACAGTGGATGGGGTTTATACGCTGAAAGAGGAATTGAATATAGGAAAAACTGTATTTGTTACATTAGGAGGGGATACAGGAAAAGCAGAAGTGGATTGGGTTCCAGGGTTTATAGGAGTAGCACATGTTATTAAAGAGCCATATGATTTTGGATATAATGGTAAAGAAAAGTACTTTAAGTTTAATATAGAAGTTGACTGCGTTTTTGATAAGCCATTTAAAAGAGAAGATTTTTTAAGTTATAGAGACGCATACGATGCTCCATATATAGGACCAGAGTTATCAAGAGATCCGTCACAGGCATTAAGTACTTTGGATATGATAAAGGCTGTTGCTGTTATACGTGCAGTACTTGATGAATTCCCAGAAATGCTTGAAAAATTTAAGGAAATTTTTGACAGAGAGTTTATGGATAGGGTGCTTGGAGCAGTTACTGTAATGATACCAACATCTGTAAAATTTGGAGAAAGCAAAGAGGATGCAGTAAATTCTATTCAGGAAGAAATGAGCATAGAGAATGAAGGCTCTGAGGAGGAAGAAATGGAATCTAAGCCATATATTGAACCTGATTATTATACAGGGTGTTCACGCAAAAATAAGGATACGGGGAGTGTATATGCACACAATAGAATTGTATTTGGAGCACCAGGAACAGGAAAAAGTTTTCAGCTGGATGACGAGCAGAAGGATCTCATTTCAGAAGGTGGAGAGTACGAAAGGGTTACATTCCATCCAGATTATTCATATGCTAATTTTGTTGGAACATATAAGCCAGTACCTACAAAAAATGGAATATCATATGAGTATGTTCCTGGACCATTTATGCGGACATATGTAAAGGCAATAGAAAATGGACAGTCGGAGAATAAGGAAGATGTAAAACCATTTCTGCTTCTTATAGAGGAAATTAATAGAGCAAATGTTGCAGCTGTATTTGGAGAGGTATTTCAGCTTTTAGATCGCGATGATAGAAATGCAAGCCAATATCCAGTTAAACCTTCTGAAGATATAAAGGCATATTTGGCAAAAGAACTTGGTGGAAGGCCAGAGCAGTATGATGAAATAAAGATACCAGATAATATGTATATCTGGTCAACTATGAATAGTGCTGATCAGGGCGTATTTCCAATGGATACAGCATTTAAAAGAAGATGGAACTTTGAATATATAGGTATTAACCATAAGGAAGAAAAGATTAAAGATACATATTTAGTGTGTGATAAAGCACAGGTGCCATACAGAGTTGACTGGAATGAGCTTAGGAAGGCTATAAATACAACACTTGCTTCTAGAGATTATAAGATAAATGAAGACAAGCTTATGGGACCATTTTTTGTATCTAAAAGCATTTTAGAGAATGAAGATGCGTTTAGAGAAACTTTTAAGAGTAAAATTATTATGTACTTATTTGAAGATGCAGCAAAGCAGAGAAGGCATATGTTGTTTGAAGGCTGTGATGAGGATATAAGAAACCAATATTCAGCGATTTGCGAGGAATTTGATAAAAGAGGCATAGATATTTTCTGTAAAGAAATCCGAGACAAAATCAAGAAAGAATATTTGAGTGAATTAGAATGAGAAGGGAATGTTACTGGATGATTTCTAAATATGTCAAAGAGCAGAAGCGGTATACTCAAGATGAACTTAGAAAAATATTTGAATGCACTGCTGATGAAACAGTGCAGATTATAAGAAAGTTAAAAGAGTATGGAATTGTTAAAAATGTAAAAAAAAGTGATAGGCAAAGTATGCTCTCTGACTTAGTTGAGGAAGATATCAGAGTAACAGATATCGAAAGTGGAGAGCGGGAATTGTATTATGTGTTTTCATTTGTTGGAGTAATTGTTGTATATGGACGGGTATTAAAGTGTTATCCTAAATATATTAATTCTTGTGGTAGTCCAATAGCGCAGATGAAGCAGATTATGCGTGTTTTGGAAAAATATAATTCAAAAGAGCAGGTAATAAAACTGTATAATGAAAGTGATGATGGAGGATCGTTTAACTTATTGGCAGTAATGCTGTATTTGCTGCGGGATTATTATGATAATGGAATATATGCTAATGACGTTGAGATTGTTGAGACTAATGGCACAGGAGAAATACTGTGGGACAGAACAATCAATGAAACATTTTCATATATATCAAATAATAGGCCATATTATACTGAATTACAGACAAAAAAGCGAACTTCTGATGAATATGATTTTATCAGACGCTTATATGCATGTGTATTGACTAAATTTTCAAAGGAACTTGAAGAATCCGATCTGCCAGAGTTGTTTAATATTGTGACAGTAGAGCTGTCGGAAGAACAACTGGAAGATTTGGGGGATGAAGATTATATTTTATATAGGATACAAAATGAACTTAATGTGCAGTACAACACAAGAAAACAACTGGTGTTGAAGGCAATGTATGCGTATATAGCACAAAAAGCAAGCTTTAATAACATTGATAGTTTTAGCATATATGGTACCAACAGCTTTAACTTAGTATGGGAAAAAGTATGTGCACAGAATTTTGGAAATGTTTTAAATATAAAATTATCAGAGCTGCCACTTGGAGTTTGTGATGATTATAAAGAAAGTAAAGATAGTACTTTAATAGAAATAATTGATAGACCAGTATGGCATAAGACTTCAGATAATATTAGTGATGAAAAGTCAGATACACTAAGACCAGATTTGATTCGTATTTATGAGTGTGGTGAAAGTGGAGAATATTGTTTTGGCATATATGATGCAAAGTATTATAACATTAATTTTCATAAGCATGCGTCAGAATACAAAGTTATAGGACAGCCTGGAGTGGCAGATGTTACAAAGCAGTATTTATATCAGCTTGCGTACGATGATTTTATAGCAAAGCAAGGATACAAATATGTGCAGAATATGTTTTTTTGTCCTGATGAATCTGGGGATAAAGAATATGGATGGGTGCAGATGGATATGCTTCATCAAATTGGAGATAAAAAACTCGAGAATGTAGCAGTTGTAAAGCTTTGTGCATCAGAAATGTATTCTTTATATTTAGCAGATCATATAGTTAGTGAAAATGAGATGGACAAATATATTCCAGTAATTGGACGACATGAAGTAGATAGTCAAAACTTTGCAAATAGGATGATGGCATATCTAACAAGAATCACAACTGCCAGCAAATTGGCTGAAAAGAAACTGGAAATGAAATCGGACAGAGGCAGGCTTATATATCCGAAACAGATAAAAAGAGAGTTGGGTGCCAAAATTATATATGATGCTATATGCCCTGTTGCAAGTAATGCTTTTTATGGATTTAATCCATATGAAAAAGAAGACCATGAAAGTATGGTGGCAGAGGATATGGGCGATTCTTATAATCGTTGCAGTCAGATTGCGGATGCCTCTATTGAGATAGAAGAAATTATAAAAGATTTATCAGAAGCGGAGCTTAGAGATGAAAAAGTATTTAAAGTAGTACTTAAAAAATGTATTGAAAGTAAATCAGATATTAAACCTATGGCGGATGGAACATCGCTTGATATGCTGACAGACAAAATAATGGAGCTTGTTAGAGATGTGTATTTATAGTGTGCAGCTAATGTACAGTTATAAGTATAAATGTCAGATAAGAAGTAAATGAGAAAAGAACTGGAAAGCTAGGAAACAACAGATTGTTGAGGTGATTTTGTGGCAGATGATTTAACAAAAGAACAGCGGCATAAAAATATGAAAAATATTCATGGGAAGGATACCAAAATAGAAGTTATATTAAGAAAGGCTTTATGGAACAAAGGATATCGGTATCGCAAGAATTATAAAAAACTTCCGGGAAGTCCAGATATCGTGCTGACAAAATATAAGATAGCTATTTTTTGTGATGGAGAATTCTTTCATGGAAAAGATTGGGATACTTTAAAAAAGAGACTTGAAAAGAGTAACAATAGTGAGTACTGGATTAGTAAGATATCCCGCAACAAAGAGAGGGATGATGAGATAAATAAGAAATTGGACTTTGAGGGCTGGACTGTAATCCGGTTCTGGGGTGAAGATATAAAGAAACATACGGATGAGTGTGTGAAGGTTGTGGAAGAGACAATTTTTGATATGGTTATGTATGATAGCAATGATGTGTAGAAGTAATAAGCAGTGGAGAAGGGAGAAAATAACTTATGACTACAGAAGAAATTTTACATTTAAATTTAACAGATGAACAGTATGCGGCGGTAATTGACGATTCAAGAAACATATTATGTCTGGCTTGTGCAGGTTCCGGGAAATCAAGAACTTTGGCATACAAAATAGCGTATTTGATATCCCAGGGTGAGGAACCAGAAAGTATTATTGCGTTTACATTTACAGAAAAAGCAGCAGAATCTATCAAACGTAGAGTTGCGGAAGCATTGCGAAAGTTTGGATTATCTGAAAATATTGTAGGGGCTATGTTTATTGGAACATTAGATGCGTTTTGCCAGAAACTGCTTGGAGACATTAACGCAAAGTATCGCCAGTTTGATATTTTGGATCAGAACCGTTTGGTGTTATATGTAATGTCGAGACAGTATAAGTTGGGATTGAAGAATGGAAAGGGCTATTTTAATCGAATCAAAGAATTTACAGATGCATGGCAAACAATGCATAATGAAAATATAGATCTGAAAGACATTGAGAAATATGATACGGAATTGTTTAATAGTCTGTCATGTCTTTCTGATTCAATGAGTGCAGATGGTTACATGGATTTTTCTTTTGCAATATATCTTGCAGTTCAGGAATTAAAAAAGATAGAAAAAAAGGAAGGTTCATATATTGAGAAGTTTAAGTATCTTTTTGTTGATGAATATCAAGATATTAATCCTATTCAGGAAGAGTTTATAAAAACACTATCTGAATTTTTAGATATGTTATTTGTGGTTGGGGATGATGATCAGTCAATATATGGCTGGAGAGGTGCAAATGTACAGAATATTTTGACTTTTAAGGATAGATATAAAGATGTTAAAATACATAAGTTGTTGGTCAATTTTAGAAGTACAAAAGCCATAGTAGAGACTGCAAATAGTTTTGTTCAAAAAACAATTCCGTTTGAAAGATTACCTAAAGAGATAAAATACCATCAGAATGGTAATATTCAGGATTTGCGGAACTTGTGGTTTCAGGCCAGGGAAGATGAAGCTAAATGGGTTGCGCAGCGAATTAAGTCACTAATTGGCACAACATATATTGAATATAATTCGGATGGAACAGAAAAAAGCAGAAGAGGACTTACTTATAGTGATTTTGCAGTACTTATTAGGAGCATTCGCTCACAAAAAGACGAGAATAAGGATGTTCAGTTTGTAAATGCAATGAGGGAACTGGATATACCTGTGAAAACTTCTGGAGAAGGCGGAATTTTTGATAGACCATATGCACAATGTATATTGGAAATAATGGAGTTACTGAGAGATGGAACGGGAGTAAATCGAACTGATGCGGAGAAATGCTTTGTGGAATCAGTCTTGCCTATTTTTCCAGATGCGGATAAGAATAAGTACTTTAATGTTTTGCAGGAATGGTATTCGAACATATATACACCAGCAACATCGGCAAGAAGAAAAGTATACCCGCAGAATTTTTTACATCAGCTAGTCGATGCGCTTAATTTACGAATGGTTAGAGATGAAACAGCTTTAAGAGATTTGGGATTATTTAGTGATATAATTAAGGATGTGGAACAAACATATGTAAGTATCGATTCTGAATGGAGATATAGAGAAATGCTTAACTTTCTGCAGAATATAGCGCAGAATTATGAATTAGATTCTGTAGACTACATTTCAAAGGTTGATGCGGTTAATGTATCTACCATACATAAAGTTAAAGGACTTGAATATCCTGTTGTGTTTGTGGTGGATTTGGTTAATCAACGTTTTCCTGGTAAAAAAGGACAGTACAGTGGAATTTTGCCAAAAGAATTGATGGGAAATGCAATAGATAGAGGTGCATATGGCAATAGACTAGAGGATGAAGCCAGGTTGTTTTATACAGCTATTACTAGAGCAGAGCGTTTGCTGTATTTGACAGGAAGTGAAATTCATCCTGGATTAAAAAACAAGAAGAAACCATCTGTTTTTACCGCAGAATTGAATCACCCTGATATGAGAAAAGATATGACTATAGATGAGTTAGCTGATAAGATTGAACCTATCCCAAGATTTGATGACAATGAACTGCCAACAGATTTTTCGTCAGTTAAATCATATCTTAAATGTCCATTCATGTATAAATTGCAGAATATATATGGGTATAATGCGGCAGTTCCTGAATTGTTTGGATTTGGACAAACTACACATACAATATTGGAAAGATTGCACCAGAAATATAAGGATAGAATTCCGACAGAGAAAGAAATCTTTGATATGGTTGAAGATACATTTATGCTTAAGCATGTATTTCCAAGTAATGATCCGGTAAATAGACCGGGTTCTTATGAACGAGCTAAGATGCTTGTTCATGAAATTATGAAAAAATACGTGAATACATATTCAGATGATTTTTGCCGGATTCGTCAAGATGAGGCACGATTTGAATTGTTGGTAGATGAGGCGTTGATTACAGGTTCTATTGATTTGTTGTTGAAAGAGGATGAAGCTCAAAACATTGATGCAGCAGAAGTAATCGATTTTAAGTCAATGGAAATGTCAGATAAATTGGAAGAATTTGATTGGCGAGAAATGTCGCTTCAAGTGCAACTGTATTCAAGAGCTGCAAAAGAAGTAATAGGAGAGAATGTGGAGACAGGATATGTCCATACATTAAAGGATAATAATAGAGTGAAAGTTCCAGTTGATGAATTATCAGTTAAAAATGCAATTGGTGCGATTGAATGGGCAGTAAAAGGTATTTTGCAGGAAGATTTCCCGATGAGAGCGTGTTCTGCAAATTGTACAGAATGTGACTATCGGGCTCTGTGTAGGCAGGAAAGAGAGGAGTTTAAGCGAAAAGAGCTACCTCCAGTTATTAATACTCCTGTAGGAGAACGAGTTATTGCAGCATTTGAAGAGGATGAATTATAGATATGAGAATAAAATATGAAGCAATAGATATTTTCTCTGGATGTGGTGGAGTTTCTTGTGGGCTTTCTTTAGCTGGATTTAAAATAAAGTCAGCAGTCGAAATTGAAAAGCATGCTGTAGATACATATCTGAATTATGAGCCATTAAGCAAAGTGAATGTATTAAATGAGGATATTTGTAAGTTGAGTGGTGAAAAAATATTGAAAGCTGCAAAAATAAAAAAGGATGATATTTATTTGTTTGCAGGATGTCCGCCTTGCCAGAATTTTTCGAGACAAAATCCACTTAATAAAAACAAAACAGAGGAAGAAAGAAAAAAGTTATTATTTGAATTCTTACGTATTATCGAGGAAATTTTGCCCCCATTTATATTGATGGAGAATGTTCCAGGAATAAAGTCAGAAATAAATGGTAAAATTTTAACGGAATTTTTAAATAGATTGAAAGAAAAATATGATGTGTATGATGAAATTTTAAATGCAGCAAATTATGGTGTTCCACAAGCAAGGAGAAGATATGTTCTACATGCAGTTAGGAAAGATATTAATAATGAGTTAAAAACATATGGTTTTGTCTTTGCATTGCCAATAGCAACACATAATAAAAATGGTACAGATGGATTAAAATCATGGAAAACAGTGAGAGATGCAATTGGTGATTTACCGCCCATTAAAGCAGGGGAACTTTATCAAGGTAATGTTAATATTCATAATCACAAATGTGCTTCTCTTTCAGATATTAATCTAAAAAGGATAAAAGAAATACGAAAACATGGAGGAACGAGAACTGGTCTCCCGGATGAGTTGGTATTAGAATGTCATAAAAAGAAAGACAGTAAAGGAAATGTGTTTAATGGTCATAAGGACGTGTATGGAATAATGGACCCAGATAAGCCATCTCCTACGATTACAGGTGGTTGCCTTTGTTATTCTAAGGGAAGATATGGACATTATAGTCAAGATAGAGCAATTTCGATAAGAGAAGCAGCACGATTACAGACATTTCCAGATGATTTTATTTTTAGTAATTCATTGACTGATTCTGCTTTGCAAATTGGTAATGCAGTACCAATTGATTTGGTTAAAGTCAGCGGAAAGGTTTTTAAAGAGGCTATAAAAGCAATAAGAATTAATAGAAAAAAGAGTTAGGTACACAAGGTGGGAAGTAATATATGGATTATAATTAGATGCAAATGACAATAGAAACAATTAAGAGAATGAAAAATAGAGGTGTGTTTATTAATTATATTGAATATATAGACTTTCCATTCTATAAAAATTTAATTCCGAGAACAAGAATAAACTTTGAATTTCCAATGACAGTTTTAATTGGAAAAAATGGTTCTGGAAAGAGCTCGACATTGCATGCTTTATTCGGAGCACCTCAGGGATATACATGTAGTGATTTTTGGTTTTCGACAGATGTCGATCCTATAGCAGAGAGCGGGGATAGAAATCGTTATTTTTATGGATATATTGAAAATAAGGATAGTGATATTAAAGAGGTTATGAAACTCCGGATGAAAAGAGGTTCGGAAACCAAGAAGGAAGATTTGGATTACTGGGAAACTAGCAGACCATTGATGAAGGATGGAATGTTACAGAGTAAAAGAAATTCACCAGTAAATAAAGATGTCATATATCTTGATTTTAGAGCCGAGGTAAGTGCATTTGATAAAATATTTCATTTTTCAAAAGAAAACTTAGATGAAAGAAAAAATTTATTGCGTCAGAGATCTAAATATTTAAAGCGTTTATTTAATGGTGAACCGATGAGATTCAAAGGGACACAGGATAATAAAGTGGGCAATTTAGAGATATTGTCAGAAAACACAGTAAAATGTATTGGCAAGATATTAAATAAAGAGTATACAGATATTAGAGTAGCAGAACATAAACTATATAGAAATATGGGTACATCTGTATACATGAAAAACAAATATGAAATGGGATATTCGGAAGCTAATGCTGGAAGTGGAGAAATTGCTGTTGTACAATTAGTAAGAAGAATTGAAAAGGCAAGGGATTATTCTTTAGTGTTGTTGGATGAACCAGAGGTGTCATTGCATCCAGGAGCACAGGAAAACTTAAAAGAATATTTGCTTGAGGCGATCAAGACTAAAAAATTACAAGTGGTTATTTCTACTCATTCACCAACATTAATAAAAGGATTACCAAGCTCTGCTATTAAATTATTTAAAACGAATGAATATGGAAAATTTTATGTTCAAGAAAATATTAATTATGAAGAAGCCTTTTTTGATATAGAAAATAGGGTTTCGAATAAAAAAATGATATTTTGTGAGGATTATGCAGCACAAAAACTTGTTGAAAAAGTTTTGATGTATATAAATAAAGAACAGTATTTTGATGTTGTATATTATCATGGTGGGGAGAAAACCTTGGTAAATCATTATATGACACCTATTGCTCTTAATAGATATTTATCACAAAAAATTTATTTAATGTTAGATGGAGATATGAAAACAGATTATGTGTTTAATGAAGATGTGTTGACAAAAAATCAAATAGAAGACGATAAATATTTAGAGAGATGTGTTAAGGATGCATATGGTATGTGTTTAGATACTTATCCAGATAGTGAAAATGGTAATGGACGTGTTGATCAAAAATGTGAACAATATTTAAGTTATTTACGTTATTATAAAACAAATGTGTTTTATTTACCTGGGAAAATGATCCCAGAGGAAATCATTTTGAAAAGTAACTATGTTGATAAGATGTATAAAGAAATATTGAACCAGTACAGAATAATTAATGCATCTAATGCGAAAGAAGTTATAAGAGAAATATCAGAGTTTGATCACGGAGATGGTTTGCATATTAATGATACAATATCGGTTTTAGCAAATAAATGGAGTCAAGAGGAAAGCATCTTGAAGGCAGAATTGATAGATATGATAAATGAAATTTTTAATAAATAATATAATTTATAAGCTTTTATGAGAAGAGAATTGTGGCAATTGATCTTTTTATACAGTATGTATTGGTTAAAATCAAAGAGCTATATAAGAATATTCTGAAATTTGATTTGTGTCAATAAAGCCTATGAGTTGTGGTGGGATTAACATGAGAATGATGAGATTCAAAATCATGGATATAAGCCAAATGGATTGGAAGCTTTTTCGAGAAAAATTATCTGACCGGCAGGAAAACTATATGGAAGGTCTTGTTAAAGAGTATGCAAATTTTCTGAATGATGATAAAAAGC
>OLQN01000901.1_pt1 | contig 23839 bp, 19 predicted proteins | sample 1673181 | NCBI WGS metagenome assembly OLQN01 (sample SAMEA3136763, study PRJEB25190) | human gut metagenome | biome: human gut; feature: human-associated habitat; material: faeces | place: Austria | collected 2013
TGCCACCACGCTCAGCAGCTACACGGGCATTGGCGTAGATGACGTGCTCCATCATGGCCTTGGAGATACCCATAGCGTTGATGGGGTAAGCAGCCTTGTCGGTGGACAGGCAGACAACACGCTTGACGCCAGCGTCAATAGCGGCGTGCAACACATTATCAGTACCGATGATGTTGGTCTGGACGGCCTGCATGGGGAAGAACTCGCAGGAAGGAACCTGCTTCAGAGCAGCAGCATGGAAGATGTAATCAACACCGGGCATTGCGTCACGGATAGACTGAGGATTGCGGACATCGCCGATATAGAACTTCACCTTCTTGGCGTTCTCCGGGTGCTTGGCCTGAAGCTCATGGCGCATATCATCCTGCTTCTTTTCATCACGAGAGAAGATACGGATCTCCTTCAGGTCAGAATCCAGGAAGTGCTTCAGAACGGTAGAGCCAAAAGAACCAGTACCACCAGTAATCATAAGGGTTGCGTTATCAAATGCAGACATTTTAATTTTCCTCCTATTATCATATCAGATTTAGCTTTAGCTAGTATTTATTTAAACTCTTACCAATAGCAAGAGTTCTCAACCTGTTGCGCTTTGACGGGTATGTACTTTTTATCTGGTTTAACCCATGCGTCATTAATATATCTCATGAGTTTTTCTTCTTGATCTTGATCCCACCGTCCACCGCGAATGCCGAATAGAATTTGTGTAACTCCCCCCATGTGAATGGCTTGCTTTCCCATTTGCTTTATCTTGCACGCAAGTGGAAAACCATACGCTCCACAGCCGATTAAGGCAATATCAAATTCAATCTGTTCTGCCTTCTTAACCATGTAATCTAGTGCATCAAACCATGACTGAAACCGTTCATCTTTTGTTCCTGCAATGGTTTGAACTGCTGGAAGTGTAACCAACTCAAATTCCGGTAAAATACTCTGATTTTGTGAATATAGCTCTGTGCGTTTTGCATACTGTCTTTCAATAAGTTCCGCAAACGGATGAATCACCAAAACCTTTTTACCTTTCAGTGCCGCCGTCCACGGCTCCTCAAAATTCCAAAAGTCAAGAACTTTTCGCGGAATCAATTGTCCCTCTTGACGCATATACTTTTTGATAAAATAATCTTCTAACGTATTATACCAAACACATAAGGTGTCACAGTTTCCAACTGAATTCTTCATCAACTGTCCAAATCTTATGACAGTCTCTTCATCAAGTGGAAACAGTCCACAGTTCTCGCACTCTTCCCGAAACTCATTTACATTTCTTGTTCCCATATATCCATTCTGTATGAAATGAGACATTTGCGTAAACATAAGCTCATTCCCACCGAATCGACCTGCCATGAATGGTTTATCCGATAAAATCTGACTCTTCAGTTGCCTATTTCCTTCTTCCAAATTCAGAACTGTTTTTCCAGCATAGGCTTTTGGTCTTCTCTTTTTTCCGAAGAGTTTTATATATAGGAGTTCAAAAAACCAATACCCATAAAAGTCCGAAAAAAGTTCTTTATCTGCTTTCCAAATTTCTTTTGCATCATATCCTTGAAAATACATTATCGTCTCACTCTCCTTTTGTTCACTTCTCGCTTTATTAGTCCGATTAAAACGCTTATGTCTTCACGGTTAAACACTACATTGATGGCAAAGAACAGAAAAAGCACTAAAACAGCTACTACAGCTGCAGTCGGGAAAAATTCAAAGTAAGATTTAATTGGGAGGTTTATCAGTTCGCTTCCAAACGAAATCACAAAAAACAGAATCAGATTTCTTAACAAAAGGAAAGCATTCTTCTTCATACCTCTTTTCAATATCATTCGATTGGAAAACCACATAACATCAATCAAACGGTAGGATAAAGCAACTATTGTCCCGATTAGCGCTCCATATATCCCGATAAAATTAACCAACACAATAGAAACGCATAGATTAATAGATGCCTCAAGAATTGCTCGCCAAACCACGTTACGAGCATATCCACCAACATTAATGGTAATATCACCGACATTCTTGCAGCTTGTCAACAACTGGATTACGCAGAATAGCATTGCCAACCCTGGGTAGATATATTGAACATCATCTACGCTCGCAGTATAAATACTAATAAATGGTTCCATTAATACGCTGCATACAGTGAACAAACTTGCCGTCAAGGTTGTATAAGCAAAGAAGTATGTGTCATGTATTTTTGTAAATTCTTTTAATCCATCCTGATAAGATTGTCCCAGCAAAAAAGATGTGCTTGAATACACTGTATTGATAATACAATTAACCGCATAAGTAATTAGATTGTACACGGCATAGACACTCGCCATTTTAAATCCACAGAAAAATGAGATTACGACTGTGTCCGTACTTGTGCATATCAAACTCGTAATATGGAAAATCAGATAAGAGTATCTATTCTTCAGCTTACTGTAATCCGGCTTTTTCTTTAAATCAAGCCACTGATAATTCTTTTTTCGATATACTCGGAAAAGAACTACCTCTATAGCCATTACGACTGTTGTCATTGCTCGCATTGCTACAACATTGCCCGTAATCGCCAGAACTACAATTTCCAAGACTTGCGTCAGAATCGTTCCGCCTGTCTGAATTACTAGAATGATATAATTGCGTCCCTCTGCGCGAAGAAGATCAGTAAAATATCCGATGCAGGAAAAAGATAGACAGCCAGTCAATCCCTGAAATAATACGCAAAGAAACACTTGAATTGGTGCAATTCCGATATTGCCCCAAAGCATAAAACCAACTGCAATCACTACAATGCATGCAAGATATATGAGGCCCATTCGATTGAAATAGGCTTTCGATGTTGATAAGATATTTGATATCTCATCCTCATCCTTTTCTTTCAACGGCTTATACAATGCCTGCATCGCCGCCATTCCGATGCCTGCTCTGAGCAAATCAAGATAGGTGAAAATTTGATTAACCGAACTGAGGAATCCGTTTATCTCTGATCCAAGAAAAGAGAGGATGATTTGCGGAAGAACGAATCCTGTAACCATCAAAATCGATTGACTAATTACAGAAAATAAAATATTGTACGCACTTTTCTTTGCGCGGCTTTCAATTTCATTACTCATTCAGCATTCACCCACGGACATCTTGGCTTTTGTTTTCTGATTCCAAGCACGGAATATTCCAATGCATACACCAAATATTGCGCTACTGTCTCATCGGAAATTCTTTTTTCGTAAGGAGCAGTATTCGCTTTCCAACGATTCAAAATTTCCGGATGATCCAAGACTGTTTGGATTGCTTTCTGCATCTCCATGCGATTTCCTGCTGGCACCACAAGACCATTTTTACAGGCAGAAACCAACTCATCACTAACTGCCTGATCCGTTGATATAACACCAATGCCTGCCTTTATGGCAATATTGCAATGGAGATTCCAGCCATCTAGATTACTTGGAACAATGATCAAATCGTATGCTGTGAGTCTCTTCGCAATTTCCTGATTTGGCCATGCTCCAAGGAATTTTACATTAGGCATATCTTTTATTCGTTCGAGCACATCTTCTCTATTATTTCCGTAGCCGCCCACAAGATCAAGTTCGTATTTTCCCGTTACATTCTGAACCGCATCCAGCAGAATATCTAATCCCTTAATCAGATAGTCAAATCTCCCTACATAAACCATCCGTACAGGACTTCCAGTTTCATACTTCCGAACTCCTTGATACGGATTTCCGTCACAATACATAAAGTCATACAGGATTTGTTTTCTTATGCCATACTGCTTTTCGAAGCAATCGACACCCCTTTTCCCCATTGCCCAGAAAAATTTCGCACTTTGTGCAATATTGCGATGTCTCATCCTACGCAAGAACACCAGCTCTCGGCGTACAGTCGTCTTAAGATCTTTTGATACAAGTGATATATCTCGCTCCGAGATGATGCCGAAGCAAATCGCATTTTTGTTTAATATATCCCATAAGCTTTCGGCTCGATCAATGCCATAGATGATAAAAATAGCATCTTTATGTTCACAAATGAATTTTTCTATATTGATGCCGTTTTTATCCACAAAAATCGTTTCAAAGTACGGGCTACTTTCTCTATACCCACAGCGAATTCGCTCTTCTGAGAATGATGTGTCTGCGCAGACTGTAACCTTTGACTTCCACAATTGCGCAAACTTTCCATACATTTCAAAATCAACATCTATTGGTGTATGCCTTAGGATTATGATTTCAGGTCTCATATATTTATCTCCATCCCAAATATTAGATTAACTTATAACCTTTCACTCGTTGATTTAGGGCATATAGAGCACTGGAGAATCAAAAATATAAGTGCCGCATAAACAGTGCCGCTTGTTAAATAGGCCGACTCCATCGCAGTTTGCGCAAGCAACAAACAAAACAAACAAAAGCCATACTTATTTCTGTCGTTCATATTTGGCAAATTCAACACAGTATTTTTTACTCTTATAAACAATACTAGAAAATAGACAAACAAAGCACAGAACCCATACTCAGCCCAAATCGTGATATATCCATTCATCATATTTCTTGCACTATACTTTGAAAAATCTCCAAACAGAAAAGTCATCGGTGTCATGCTCCGTATCACCGACAGATAGTGTTCCCCTCTCCCCGTATCCAAGGCATCATTCATAAACTGAATCGATGTCAAGATTTGCGGAAAAGCAGTCATCATTACTACAGCAGCTGCTGGGATAGCCAAACATATATATCCGTACTTTTTACCAAGGTGTTTGTAAATTCCACTAGTCAAAAGCACTATCGCAATTACAGATAGCACGATTCCTGTCCTGTTTCCTGTCATAAAAACAAACGCGAACTCAATAACACATATACAAATATCAACGATTTTTCTTTTTGTTGTGCTTTTCTCCAGCAAAAAAGTCATATGTACAAAGAAAAGTGGCATCAACATCATCGCTGTTTGATTTGGATTTGGATAATTCAACGTTAAATAAGGAGACTGATATGCTCCCCATCTACTTTGAGCCGTATGTGAATTATTGCTCAGTGCTGCAAAAACCTGAATGAGAAAGTAAACAATGCTTGCAGTGTATAATTTTTTTTTATCACCTTCACTATCACAAGAATAACTGCAAATTACAACATATACTGGCAGCATCAAAAACAGCAAAAATTCAATCGTCGAGGCTTGTGAATTTGCAATTGATGAAACAATCACAGAAACTATCAGGGTCAGAACTAAAAAAGTTTGAATACTAACTTGTCGTATATTTTTTGCAATCAAAAGAACTCCATATCCAAAACAACTGCCAGCCAAGGCATAGGTTCCCATACTGGTTATATCACTATGCCCAAAAGAATTCCCTACAAAAATGAGTCCTATTGCTATATATGTCATTGTGACAAATATAGCATTCAACTTATACCGGAACGCCATCTACACTCTCCTGTATTGCTCACTCACACGGTCTTTCCGCAGAGTGCTTCGTAAACACTTATATACTCTTTGATGTTCTGTTCCATATCAAAATTTGCCTCTGCAAAAGCTCTGCAAATGTGTCCAACTTCTTCTTTATTTGCATTTTTTACAATAGCAATTGCCCTCAACATACTATCCACGTCCAAAGAGTTAAGCACTACTCCACCACCTTCTGGAACCAGTTCCTTGTTTGCTGTTGAGTCAATCGCAATAACTGGTGTTCCACAGGACAATGCCTCTGCCGATACTTTACCAAAAGTTTCTTCCATTGATAAATTCAAATATACATCCGCCATAGAATACAGTTCTGCAAGACGATCTTGGTTACTTATTGTTGGTACAGAAAGAACATTCGGTGGTAACTCACCTGTATATTCCATTTTCCCTACAAGCACAATTTTATAGTCGTTCGGCATGACTCTTGCCAACTCAATGTAATGGGAAAGCCCCTTTCTATCATTCAACATCCAGCTTGCAGAGACCCCTAAAATCACAAATTTGCTTTCCAAGCCCAACTCCTCTCGAACCCATTTTGTATCTTTAGGGGAAAACTTTTTCAAATCAATCCAATTATAGATTCTCATTACAATTTTAGATTTCTTAAGGATAGATTTTTCCACCTGATCTTTTACCCAATCAGAAACACCGATTACTGCAACATTCGGAATTGCATTAATGTATTTCTGCTTATCCGACCACATTTTTTTACTTTGATCCAATAAATACGGCCGACTACCACGCTTAATATCTGGGCAGTGATCACACCCAGACATCCATTTGCTGCATTCCAGCTGAGTGTAGTAGCAACATTTTCCCGTGATGTACCACAAATCATGTAATGTAATAACTGTTCCAATATTATGTTTTGCAAGATATTCAAACAGCATCGGCATATTAATGCCCAAACCATGAAGGACCCTTAAATGCACGATATCCGGCTTTACTTTTTCCAGATAACGAATCAATCTTCTTGTTGGTATTATTGAATGATATCCTTCAAGACCTGTACATATGGTTTCTAATGTGTTTAGCTTCATTTCATATTTTGATATAAAGTTAAATGCATCATCACAATCTATCTTCATGGGACAGACAATATAGCTTTCAATGTCATGTTCACAAAAATAATCATGCATTTGACGAGTCGTCCTTCCGGTACTCAGCGTACTGCCAAGCATATTGATTTGTACAATCGTCATCCTTCTAGCCCCACCGTTTCAATTTCATTTCTGTTGAATAAGTTCAATAATCTTTTTCACTTGCGCCTTTTCATTCTTTTCTCTTAATACAAATTCACGGGCATCTTCTCCAAACTTAATTCTTTCTGTTTTTTCCAATTGCATAACTTCGAGAATCTTATACGCAATATCCTGTGCTTCATTTCCTTCGATATAAAAAACATGCTCATCATAAGCGTCTGGTATGCCATCTAATTTATACATTATAGTCGGAATTCCACTCATTAAATACTCCATTGTTTTAGACGGAAAGCTATATTTTGTATATTCACCGCTATTATTTCTTGGATTAACAAGTACTGATGCACAAGCTCGCAATTGTGAAACTTCTTCCGACGATACATATCCATAAAACTTTATACGCTGATCCAATGCACTCATTCTGCGTATTTCTTCTGCTGCGTCTCCATCGCCACATATCCATAATTCCAAATCAGGCTCTGACAAAAGCTCAAAAGCATCCAACAACTTTTTGATACCAAACTGATAATGCAATGTTCCCGAATAAAACACTATTTTTTTATCGGGATTACTGTCCAGCCTTCTTTCACTGTTTTCACTGTTATTGTCAGCAATTCCCTCAACCACAGTGAATGGTCTATTGCCAACTTGTAATGCAGCAGCCATCTGCTCCGTTAAAAGTACAAATCTATCTATTCTTTTAAGTGTCCGATAAATTTCCTTATTATTTATTTCCCTTAATTTTCTTTTTAATGCTGATACCTTTCCCAAGTCATAAAAATCCGGAAGATCTGTAACAATAAGTGTAATCTTTACATCAGGCTTGAGTTTAAATATCGCTCTCAAAAACGGAAGATATGTTGAATATATCAGAATTTCCTTATCACTTTCTGTCAATAATTCGAGCTGCTTTTTTACGTAGCATTCTCTAATTAACTGCTTAAAAAAAGGCACATTTAAAGAGCCAATCTCCAAACAATCATAACCAAATATGCTCCAGCGTTTCTGTGTCAAAAAAAGATGAGAATACTGCCTTGGCCAAACACCTACTGGAAGGACATTTAATGTTTTAACATTATTAACCCCATTTTCCTTTAGTCCATGAAGCACTCTTACTTGGAACAGATTAGACGCATTGGGAATGCCTATTTTGCTTTTTTTTAGAATTTTATTTTCGTCCTTTGGGTCAAACATTGTTCCAAGAAAAATCATAATCTTTCTCGTTCCTTTCGATTAATTGTTCATTTCTCGTTAATTGCTTTGTAAAACATTTCGTCATATTGCACTTTAAGCAATTCAGTTTTATCTTTTTTCTCCATGTAATGCACAACTGAATTTACCAGCTTTGTATATTCAAGCGCATTCATCTGCCCAATTTGACTTAATGCCTTTCCATATCCATCTGGCGTATTTTCATCTACCGTATATCCAGCAATATAATCTATATCATCCCAAGGCGTTGTTCCCTTACTAATAATAACTGGACATCCACAGGAAAGCGCCTCCTCAATAGAAAAGCAGTAATTCTCGCCTTTTGTCGGCAATATCATACAATCATAATTCCGATAAATCATACATGCTTTGTCTGGAGAAAGCTCTCCGCAGTAGTTGACTTGAATATTTTTCTTTTTACATCCTTGTATCAGTTCTTTGCACTCACTCCAATAATTCTCATCATCTACAACGCCATATATATCAAATGAGATTTCTTGCTCCAACTCACATACTGCTTGAATTGCAACTTTTAAGTTCTTTATCGGATGTATCCGTGCAGCATATACTACCTCTAACTTTTCTTTTTCTTTAGGTTTTTCTCTATGAGTCTGCATCGGATGCCTAAAAAATGGAACATTAAATATAAATTTTTCATTTACTCCCAATATACGTTTAACACAGCCAGCTTCCTCTTCAGATGTCGCTTGAAAGAATACGCCTTTAAACACTCCTGCTATCCTGCACAATAAGACAGCAAGCATCTTTTTCGCATACTTTACCTTAAGCGCACTTATATTTAAATCGCCATCTGGCGTAACAATTATCGCGGTGTTTTTCTCATTAGCAGCGTCGAAAATTGCACGGTTAAAATTGAAATACGATGTGATTGTCCCCGATGCATATACTAAATCGATTTTCATATCCTTAATTATCGTTTTTACTTTTTCTTTTGTTATTTTTTTTTCAGGTAAATAGCATATGTTTATGCCTTCTATCTTATTCCACCCTTCTTTTACAGTTTTATATGGTTCAACTTCACCGTAGTCATGGTTTACTGTAAGGATATAAATATTGTACATATCCTTCATTGCCGCTACAAAATTACTTCTACTCGTCGTTATTCCCATGTACTTCTTTCCTGGATAATATCCACCTGTTGCAACAAGTATTGATAATCTTTTAGTGAGCATATACGTCTTCCTTTTTAATTTTCAATTCATATATCTTTGCATCAATAAGATATCTATACCAATATGCTTGTAAAAAAGCATATACACGCCCTGGTTCGCCATCAAGAAAGCCAAGCTTAAAATAATATCTGTAAATATAAAACAACTTTGCCCTAAAATATCTTGGTAATTTATAGTACACATTATCGCGCATTTTCTTTGTTTTTGCAGAGGAAATCAACCCAGCTTTATTTTTTTCAGTTCCATACTCAACATTATTTGCCTCTAAAGTTGAATACCAATTATGCTTCGCAATCCATGCTTCTAAATTTTTAAAGTCGTAATGTAAGCAGTCTTCTTTTAAATCAGCAAGTCGTCCATCAGATATAATCACATCATCGCGCATTCCTCGTTCATCATACACACCCTTACCATACTTAAAAATCGTTGTTTTGCAAAATGGATAGGCTCCTCCATATTTAAGAAATCTGCCCATAAAATTGATCTTAAATCTCATTACAAATCCCGAAATATCATCATTTAAATGCTTCTGACATTCCCGAATAATTTCTAAAGCAAGTTCAGGTGTTACCGCTTCATCCGCATCAAGTCTAAATACCCATGATGTTTTAATATTCAAATTCGATAGTGCCCAATTAAACTGCTTACCATGTGTTATAAATTCATGTTCATATGTTTCTGCTCCCAATTCTTTTGCAATTTCTACTGTTTTATCTGCACTGCCACTATCAACAACAATAATTCGATCTGCTATATCAACAACAGACTCTATACAACGCTTTATATTAACTTCCTCATCCTTTGTCAGAATAATTACTGTAATATTATTCATTTCTTACTCCTCAGGCATCTCACATCTTTGCATAAACTATTACATATCACAAAGCTACAATGTCGTTTGATTGCACCTTTCTTTGAGAAGATATCTTTCCAGAATCTATAGTTACTGCCTCTATAATTCATGTGTTTTATATTTACAATCGCATTTTTCAATTCTTCGCGCTGTCCTATATCTACATTTTCTATGCCGTATTGGCGAACCAACTTGGCAAAATTCGACTTCTCATCAACACAAGTAATAATCGGTTTACCAGCGATCAGGCAGTCAGCCGTTTTACTCGGAAGCGCTGCATAGATAAGCCCTTTTTGAAGAGGAATCACATTAACATCAGCGGCAGCATAGAGATCTGCCACTTCTTCAGGCGGTTGCATTCCAACGAATGTCACATTGTTCAATTCTTTTTCTTTTGCAAACGTCTTAAGTTGTTCCTCGTTTACACCGCCACCGACAATATAAAAGCTGACATCTTCATCTTCTTTCATCAGAGCAGCGGTCTCAAGTATAAGTTCCACATTTTGCATCTTGCCTAGATTACCCGCATACACCACACGGAACTCGCCAGGCTTCTTCGGATACTTTTTCAGGAAAACATTATCCTGCTCACTGTGGGCTTTCAGCTCCTCATGCCCCCAGTTATAAATCACCTCCACCTTATCCTCCGAGATGCCATACCGAGTAACGATAGTAGATTTCATGTCATCGGAAATCGTACTAAGCGCTGTTGCATTTTTGTAAGCATATTTTTGCAGCGCATGAGCCACCTTATAAATCATGCTGTTTTCTGAAAGAATTCCAGCAAAGTAGGCATTTTCCGGGAAGATATCCTGTTCATTGTAAAGTAGCGGGCACTTCAAAATGTGCTTCGCATAAAATACTGTGAAGAATGCTGTGTTGCATGACTGGAGAAAAACCTTGTCCGGTTTATTCTTTTTCATCCATTTGCAAGCCTGTCTGTAATAAGACAAATCCGCCAGATAGCGAGCCTTCAAGTCAGCCTTTGCCTTTTTCTCAAACTTGATATTATGTACTTGAAGCTGTTTTCCAAAATACTTATCAAACTGCTGTGGATATTGAGGTGTATCCAAATACTGCTTCTGAATTAAGTTCACTTCATGGCCTCGTTCCAAAAGGCCAAGTATAATATCCCGCATGATATGATAGTCCGAGTATTGTGTATCAAAACTACCAATCGATACTACAGCAATCCTCATAAAGTATTTTTCCTCTCCACATATCAAAGATTACAGCCCAGACTCATCTCAAAGAGTCTGAGCCGTTTATTCCTTATAAAGCTCTACTAATCGTCCTCAGCAGTGTGAGTCACACTACCGCTATGTCTTGTACCGCCACAATGAACGTTGCTACGTCCATATTATGGCAGCTCCCGTCTTTAGTCCTGATGACACTATCACTCGCTACAGTAGCCCTTGCTTTTATTCCATGTTCCACTCATCTACGCTACGGTAACTCCCCTGCTTATGCCGGATTACTCCACACGAATGAGCATCTCTGCGACCATGAGATTCTCACCCCCGACTTGTTATCTCCAAGACCGGGATGAAATCGCAGATGATGTTATCATCGTCAAGCCCTGAAACCGCTATGTGAAATTCACCGCAGTGTCGGTAATATCATCACAGTGCCATCCGGCATAAACCCACGAGCTACGGTCGCATCCATAAAAGTGCTTTTTCGGGGCATAAAAGCTTCAATTCACACTCGTTTTGTCCTCTCTCACGCCCACATTCTCGGCATTTTGCACTACTAGATGCAGTATTTCAGCCTCATGTAGGGCAATTTGCCAGCTTTCCAGCTTGACGCTACCGTAAGAGCTGCATTTATGCCCGATTCCACTCTGGAATTTCTTCCAACTTTTAGCAGTTTAAAATGTACGAAAACGTCGATATTTAGTGGTTTTCTCCACTCATTGCAGTGGTTTGACCCTCAGAAACTCCCTCGGTGCTTTCAGGCATAAACAGGATTTTCACTGTTGCAAACATGATTTTCAAATCTTCGACAATGCTCGGATGCGCTATGTACATCAAATCCATAGTCAGTTTGTCGTAAGGAGTAGTATTGTACTTGCCATAAACCTGTGCATACCCAGTCAATCCAGCCTTGGCCTGCAGGCGCAGGGAGAATTCCGGCATTTCCTCACAGTACTGAGCTGCAATCTCGGGGCGCTCTGGACGGGGGCCGACGATGCTCAAGTCACCCTTCAAGATATTTATAAGCTGCGGCAATTCATCAACGCGGCAAGCACGAATGATTTTGCCAACGGGCGTGATGCGATCATCGTTTTCGCCGCTGGAAAGACGGGCAACGCCATCCTTTTCAGCATCAACACGCATACTTCTGAATTTGAGAATACCGAACTCTTTGCCATCCTTCGTCAAACGAATTTGCTTGTAAAAGACTGGGCCGTGATCCGTTGCTTTGATGGCAATAGCCGTCACAAGGAAGATCGGACTCAGAATCACAAGTGCAATAGCAGAAATGACAATATCCAGCAGTCGTTTTACAAACAGAAACTCCGGCTGAGGATTATACCGGCCAACACGAAGCATCGGCAAGTGGAACATATGCATGTGATGTGCACCGGACATAATGGTGTCACCGATGCGTGGTACTACAAATACAGTAATGTTGTTTTCTACACAGTATTTCAGAATAATATTCCGATCATGGCTGTGGATGCCGCTCAAAAACGCTGTGTTGATGCCGTCCAGCATGGAAAGATTCTCGATGCACTCCCCCGCCGTAGCTGTGGAGAGCACTTTGTACTTGGCATCTAGACCGTACTTACCAATCAGCCGCTCCATACCGCGTCTGGTATCATAAATAACAGCTGTGGCCTGCGGCGGGAAGGTGTTAAAGTAGGCGTGGTGAGCGTTATAAGCCCAAATTGAGGCCATAATAACCTGTCCCACAAGAGCTGCCACGCCAGGAAGAATGTTTGGCAGGTGCTTGGACAAAAGCCAGATCACGACATACATGATAAAATCGCTGACCGCAGCCGCCAAAAATTGCTCGTAGATAATTTCGGAGATACTCTGCATCGACATCAGAAAGGCGTCATAAACGCGTCCAAAGATGATGAACAGCGCAAAGAACAGTGCCACGACCAGGTAATCGCCCATTGCATAGTACGGCGATGCAACGCGCTTAGCATAGTATAGGTACCAGCACATTGCAAATGGTATCGTCACAAGCACAGCATCTAACAGCTTTATCATCCGCAAAATCAAGTCATGCCTAAATCTTGTCATGTTCTTACTCCTCGTTCTTCTTTGCACATATTATTTTCAATACTGCAATTGAAATCAGGGAAAGCAGTTTTGAGCAGCAAAAGGCATTCCCACAAATTACTCATGGAAAATCCTTAGCACAATTCAGCAGTCTACCAACGCAATATTTTGCCACTATATGCATTGACATAATAACACACAATTCGACATTTATCAACAAATCGGATTCACTTTAATTATACAAGTACACAAATTCAGCACATTTTACAAATACACCCTTGTTCATAAGGTGAATGAGGCTAAAAATCGATAGATTGTATATGTAACAGTCAATTTGTACGTGATTTAAATTTTGCTTAAAACGCAACTGATTCAAATAAAAACGGATTGCTACGCTTGCAGCAATCCATTTTCATTTGAATCAATATTAACTACTAACGCTCAGATCATCACCTGCGTCCGAACTTCTTCCGCTTCTTTGACGGGTGTTTTTTCTTGTTCAATTCACGCTGATACGCGTCTTCCGAACTGAAACCAAAGATTCCTTCTGAGACCCGTTCAACCAGTGCCGTAAACATCTCGTAATCGCGCAAGTAGTTATTCCTTGCCTTGTCATCCATTACTTTAAAAAACCTCGCCATCAAACTCATGTATGCGTTATAGTCGCCATTCTGCGCAGCCTTGAGCAGGCATTCAAACCGCCTTGCAGATGGAGTCCACAGTTCTTCCCTTTTCATCTCAAACCAGCTTCTTTCTCAATTCTCTTGCAATTTTTCTTCGTGCCTTAGAAACCGTGTTGGGTCTAACCTTAAGCTTCCTCGCCACAACCTCTATGGGATAATCCAAATAAGTACGAATAATCATTAGCTCTCTGGGTGAGAGCCTTTCCAATTCCTGCTTCAATGATACCAGAAGCTCTACTCGAGCGAATTCATCTTCCGCACGAACATCAATGACATCAGCCACATCATCAATATTGATAATAATTGGCTGATTCGCATTACCAGCAAGTCGCCTTTTCCCCTTGTTCCTATATCCAAGGAGACGTTTCTCTGACCTGTATTTAATTTCCTCTTTGTCTAACAAATCAAGGATATGGCTGTTGAACGAATTACTAAGCCAGTTTTTTTCTATCGTCTGGTTAAGCTGATTATAATTGGCCCATAAACGAAGTGTGCACCAAAGTTCATACATTTCTAATTCAGTCATTTTGACCTCCTATAGCGATTCGAATTGTTTCGGTCAAATCACATCTAGGAGGTCCCCTGCTCCGAGCGCAACTAAGCAGTTTCACCACAAAATCACCTATCCCCTCAGTTACAATGGATTGCGTCGCTTAGGTGATTTGGGAATCATAAATATAAATTTCACAATTCCCGCATGTGGTTTATAAAGAAGGCCACCAGAGAAGCAAAAAAAGACTTCTTAGGTGGCCATCATACTGACTGTATTTATTTTACTATCCGCATCCAGTTGAATGATTCGTATCATACTACATTTATCCGTATTAGTTATAATACAACCTTCAAGCAAACAATTTCAACGTGTTTTCACTCTTTTTCTGTCGAACTTTGTTAAAATTCCAATAGAATTATATTCTAGTATTTATTTCAAGCTTTTATTCCCGCACTCATTTCATCGACGCAATCAATTATACTTGATGGATAATGTGAACAAGCCAAAATGGGAAAGCCGAACAGAACATGCTGGATAGCGCTTGCAAAAACGAAAAAAAGCACGAACACTTCATGCCTCTTTCGGTACAAGAAGTTCGTGCTTTTGTAAGCGCATAATAGGTTCTTCTATTCGCAATATTAGCAGCATTCTGAAAAGCAAGCAGAGCAACTGGCGTTCAACCTGCTGGTGCTGGTGGGAGCTATTAAGGGCTGTGACCGTATCGTGAAAGAAATTATGCAGAGATCTATTGCAAAGAAACGATATCCCTGTACCTGAATTAGACGATTGACTTTTATTCTGCCAGTAAAAACGCTGGCAGAGCTTTTTGCTGCCATGGTCACCGGTGAGGGTGGCTTAAACATTCAGACAGAGTGACCTATTATGGTATCCGTTTGTTTCCAATACATAGGTTGGGGCTTTAGCGTGTGAAAGTGGGGCTAAAAGTCCGTGCAAGCGGGGTTCTGACTCCGATTTATGCACCGTGGTCGGACAAGCTGCCTGACGTTTACAAAAAGAAAATTTGAAGTTTGCTGGAGCCGGGTTTGGCTCCAGTTTTATTTTTGCTTGACGCTGTGGTTGAGCGGTTACCTGCAAATCGTCCAGAATGGAAAAAAGGACCCCTGCCACAAAAGCAGAGGTCCTCGCATTATTCAGCAATATTCCTTATTTTCTAGCTCTCGTTTCCAAGCCGTCCATATTGAGACCCTTGTGACCAACGATATAGTAGTTGCCATCGTCATCGACCTCTACGCGGGAACGCACCCAGCAGGGTCTGCTGCAATTATCCGCCAGTAAAAACTCGATGCCAGAGCCAGAGGTGTACTCGTTGAAATCTTCCTCGTATCTGCCGCTGGTGCCCAGGTGCAACCGGCTCGTACCGCCAATCGGGCGGTGTAGGTAGTTTAGGTCGTCAACTGCCTTTAAGAGCAGCTTCGACGTGTTCGTGAGCTCATTCCAGCGTTGCACATCGTCTGGGTCATCCCTGTCGCAGTCGATGTTTTCCAGAGTCTGATTATCATAGTAGCCGGATTGTACCAACAGGTGCTTTACCTCGCCAAGAGCATCATCCATTCGTTTTTCGAATTTCCCGATGTCCATAGAAAGTCCTATATTTGGTTTGGTTTGTCGTCTGTTTTACACGATTCCGATTTCGTTGAGCAGCTTGACCTTGTCTTCGCTCTGTCGGCCTTGGTGCAGCATGAGCGTCTGATTCCGAATCCACCAATGGGACTGCGAACCTGTCGGCAAAGTTATGGACGCTTCTTTGAGCGGAAGTTCTCCGTGCTCGTCAAGATAGGTTTTGATGGTATTGTAGCTTACTTTCCAATTCTCGGCGAGACTCCCATAGACAACACCGATGTCTGCCAGCATCTTTACTCTTTCTTCCGGCATCGTGCCATTGCGCATCTGAGTACGCCGATTGGCAATCCACTGCGCACTCTGGCCTCCGTCCGGCAACTCGAAAGAATTTTTATAGACAGGAAGCTGATGATGCTCTTCCACATACGCTTTTATGCACTCGTAGTCACGCATCCAGTTCTGTTCCATAAGATTGCCTACAATGCCGATAGCGCGGAGAAGCTCAACTTTATCTGCCGGCAATCCAGATTTCTTTAACGCTATGCGCTGCTGCTTAATCCAAGACTTCGTTTGCACGCCATTGGGCATCGTTGTAGACTTCTCTCCTGTTGGGAGTGTACCGCTCTCTTCTAAGCAACGCTTTACGAAATCATAGCACTCCTGCCATTCTTCCGCAGGGTTCTTAGATACCTTACGGCTCGGCTTGGAACCGGTCTGAGCGGCTTTCTTTACCTTCTCGCTCTTACTCTTAGACGGTTTCGGAGCATCCGCTTCCGCAACAATACCAATTTCGTTCAGAAGCTTTACTCTGTCCTCCGGGGCAGTTCCTGTTTTGAGAAATTTCTTCTGGTTGGTAATCCAATTACGAGATTGGATACCGCTTGGAAGCAGAATCGATGCGTCCTGTACGGGCAGGTGGTGATGTTCATCGAAGAACATCTTTACCGCATTATAGTTCGCGTTCCAGCTGTTTTCAAGTTGCTCGTATTCGATGCCGATTTCTTTCAGCAGGCTTACTTTCTCGGCGGGCAATGTGTTGTCCTTTAATTTCTTGCGCTGCAAACCTATCCAGTAGCCTGACTGGCTTCCGGTACTCATCTGCTGAGAATTGACACCAATGGGGAGCCGCTTATGCTTCTTATAGTATGCCTTAACGAAATTATAGTTTTCCTGCCAGTCATCGTTCCTTTTAAATTGGCCGTATACAACACCGATTGAAGCAAGCATCTGCTGCTTATCTTCGTTCATCATTCCGTTTCGGATAGCAGCTTTCTGAGCAGCAATCCAGAATTCGCTGTTTACGCTAGTCGTCAAGGGAATAGAACTCTCACCAATAGGCAGGCATCCGTTCGCATCCACATAGGCTTTGATACCGTTGTAGTTTTGCAGCCAAGTAGCTTCTTTGGCATCCCAATCCCAGCGACCTTCGCAGCTCCAATCAAAGCCAAGGTTTTCAAGTTCTTTCTTCTTGCTTATGTAGGCATCCGACTTGTCCGTTGTCGGGCGATGATAAAGTCTCCACTGGCGCTTCACCCATTCGTGGAGATTGCTGCCCATCATGTCATTATAATCCTCCGGCACATCCATGTTGCCGAATTCATTATAATACCTCTGCGCTCGATATGCGTAGCTATAGGATTTTCTGCCAACCTGCTTTTCCCAGTCCATTCCGATGTCATCCAGCAGGTCATGGCGCTCCCAGTCAAGGTCTGTCTCGCAGTTGGCTTCTTGATACAAACTCTTCTGCGCTATCAGCCAGTCACGCAGATACATATTGCCTGCCGTCAGGACATTAGGCGACACATCTATATTGCCGTGCTCGTTGTAGTAAGCGTAAGCATCATTGTAGCGTTTCTCCCAGACATCTCGGTCCACAAGTTCCCAGACCATGCCAACTTTTTCGAGGGCTTCGACTTGTTCGGGTTTGAGCGTTCCTTTTTTATATTTTTTGCGCTGTTCGCCAATCCAGTTACCGAGCGCATACTGCTCATTCTTGTACATTTTTGGTACGAGCAGGTCACCGTTGGCTGCACAATACAGCCTGCATTGCAGATACCATTCCGGCCATGGATATCGGCTTTCGAGTTTCCATACCATGCCGATTTTCTCGAGCATCACAATGCCCGTCTGAGTCAGCGCGACTTTGATTTTCGGGTTCCCATTATGGAACGCTCTCAACCGCTCAATCCACCGGCCCAGCTTATGTCTTTCCTCATCCTCATAGATTCGAGGTACAAGGAGGTCACCGTGCTCTTCGTAGTATTTCTTGGCAATCTCGTACCAGTCTTCGAAGCTGAGTTGCTGGCGTCGCTTCGTAGTGGCCGTTGATTTTTTTCTTGGCATGATGTGGTCCTTTCGGGAATCACTCTAAGGCTGCGGCTTTCGTCACCCTACACTGTAAGTTTCGAAGAAAACCTTTGTGGAATGTATCTGACACACTTAGCCCCTTAACTTATAGTATACCATACCTACCGCCCGGATTACATACCTTATAAGGCATCTTTTTGCTTTCTTCTTTTAATGCCGCCAACCACTTTATCGGCAAAGATGATTGCGCAAGCTATTATAGCCAGTATGAGTATCAGGTAAATAATCCGTGCTGCTCCGAAATCTCCTGCATACCACCTATTTGACTTGAACAATGCCTCGTTTATGACCTGAGGAAAGAAACACAGCATCAAAGCATTTATTGCCATTCCTGTAATACACTGATGCATCATGTACGAGAAAGAATGTTCTCCAACAAACAATAGTACTCTGCCCTTCCCAAGCACAGGCATAAGTTCATCGACAATTCTGAGCCAAACCCAGATACCAAGCGCTGCACGAGCAATCACGATGAACGCGGGCTCATCAAACAAACTAGACCACACATTCGTTGCCGGGCTTCCAACGAAAAATATTAAAGCTGCCGTCAAAATAACATTACAGATTATAGCTGTACCAAATGGGATTCTTTTGTCTATAGGTTCTAACTTGTCATGGTAAAAGGTTCCAAAGCCATACCAAAACAGCAGGTAAAGGTTTCTGGAAATTCCAAGTTCTCCAACGGTTTCGTAATTCAACTGCGAATACACAATACTGGCAACTGCAATCGTAAAATACAGCAGCAGCCATATCCAATCATGAGAAACCTGTGCTTTAGTACAAGCGTAGCGAATTAAGCAATTTACAATTTCCGCAAAGAACAACGCCATCACAAACCATGCTGCACTATTAAAGGAAAAGCCCGGTGCCTGCAAAAACGGGAGTACAAACAGCGTGTGCAAGTTAAGCGGCGTGCTCTCCGTATTACTGAATCCCAACTTGGTAAGTGCTATAAACACTCCCCCATAAACCATGTTCCACGCAAAATATGGGATAAGCAGGTGTTTGATTTTCTTTACAATATAATTGAGAACAGCACTGATTGTACTCGCGTTTTCTCTCTTGAAGAAGTAGCCGGATATGAACATGAACAACGGCATATGGAACGACTCATATGGATACAAGCCGCCAAACGAAAAAGCTTCGATTCCATAGTGTCCACATATCACGAAAATCATCCCCAGCGCAGTAAGCACCCGGAATTTTTCGTTTACAGGTTTTGTTTTACTCCCCATCCTTACAACAATCCTTTATGCGTTTCGTGTTTCGTGGTATTCTTTTTCCGTATTCACATTCCAGAGTGCGTTCCTATCATCCTTCTTATCAGTGATTAGCTCGACAGCCTCAAAGGCCGTAGCCATAGAATGGTCCATGTTGTTGTAGCGGTGCTGTCCGTTTCTGCCGACACAGTAGAGATTGTCAATGCTGTTCAGATAATCGATGACCGTCTGCATTTCGGCATAGGTGTCAAAGTAGGCAGGGTACGCTTTCTTGACGCGCTCCACATGGCTGTCCTTTACTTCTTCGGGAGCGTTGATGATACCCATTCTGACGAGTTCATCTGCTGCGAATCGTTCCGTCTCCTCATCGGACATCGTCCAGAACGAATCTCCTTCCGTGCAAAAGTATTCGAGGCCGAGCCATACTGTATGCTCAACATCTTTGACCATGTACGGAGACCAGTTATTGAATACCTGGATACGGCCAAGCTTTACGCCTGTATCCTGTACATATATCCAGCAGTCCGGGACCTGGTCATTGAATGTCTTAATAGCTGTTTCATTTTTAAGGTTCAGCTTATCCGTCAGAATACCGACTGTCACAAAATCTCTATAAGGCAAACCATTTGCTATACGATGGACATTTTCAGGGACACTATCCCCCATACCGGCAATAAGGTCTTTGACGGGCATAGAAGAGATAAAGATATCTCCTGCCACGGAGATGTTCTGCCCTTCCGCATTGCGGCACTGGATTTCAGTCACCTTACCGTTCTGGACTCTTACACCCTGTACGCTGCTTTCGAACTGGATGCACCCGCCCATCTTGGTGATTTCGTCCGCCACATGCTCCCACAGCTGACCGGGTCCGTATTTCGGGTAAAGGAATGACTCGATAAGGGAGGTCTCGACTTCCTTCTCTTTTACTGGTCCAATCTTGGAAAGCATGTTCTTCACAAGTTCCGTGATGGATAAACCCTTGACGCGCTGGCTGCCCCAGTCTGCAGAAATCTCACGCGGATGCCGACCCCAGAGTTTCTCTGTGTACCCTTCGAAGAACATTGAGTACAAGACTTTGCCGAAACGGTTGATGTAGAAGTTTTCCAGCGAATCCTCCGGCAGCTTATGTACGCATGATCCAAGATAGCTGAATCCCGCTTTCATCGTCTGAGCAAAGCCCATGTTGATGAAAGTCTGCGCCTTCATGGAGATGGGATAGTCAAAGAAGTGCTTGTTGTAGTAGATACGCGAAATACGGTTCCGGCGCAGCATGACCTCGTCGTCCGTGTCAGGGTCAGGACCACCGTTCACGCACATCGAATCTCGGCTGAGCTTCTTTTCATCGAAAGCCGGTGCGCCTTGAAGTGGCAGCTGATTCGTCCACCAACTCATGACGCGGTCGTCTTTTGAAAAGAATCGGTGACCGCCGATATCCATACGGTTTCCATTGTACTGGACGGTTCTTGAAATGCCGCCGACCATTTCCGACTCTTCGAGAATCAATACTTCATATTCATCCGATTGCTTGAGTAATTCATAAGCAGCAGTCAGACCTGCCGGTCCTGCGCCGATGATTACAACCTTTTTCATCCGCTAATCCCTCATCTCACATGGATGTAGTATTCGAGATTCTTTTCAACCTCAGGCAAGCCCAGTTCTTCGCGTAACTCCTCACGCACATAAACCGTACTTGCGTATAGCTCAACTGTTCCCTTCCATACCATGCCATACGGTTTCTCGTACACAAGCACATACTCCGGCTTGTCACTTTCAGTGCCATCACCAAAAACGGTTTCCAGATTGGGAGAGTTATACAAAACATCAGGGTATCCTTTGCTTCTCCACAAGTTCAGATTTTCTTCGTTTTCAGCATCACTGGCGTTTTTGTGCGTGTCATAGGCAAGTGCGTCCTCGCCCTTGTGCGCATTGTAAATAATATTGTGCTCAAAATACGGGAATATCGCAACCGCGCCGCCAATCGAATTCGTGTCTGTCAGCGTGATTTCGCCATCTTCATCCTTGTCTTCTCTCCACGAAGTCATGATGTTGTATTTTTGAAGGTCATTCTCCTTGATGAATTCTGCCGAACTACGACTCGGATAATAGTCATAGCGAACATCTAAAGCAAAGGAGGACAACGACCAAAAGCAAGAAATCAGCAATGACAACACCGTCACAAACGGTATAATATGGCGCATTATCCCTTCTGCCGTTTGATTACTTTCCGATTTGTGGTCGTAATCGCCATTCGCTGTAATCCAACTCCAGAACACGAAGAGAAGCAACGCAATTCCGATATGATGCCCGCCAAAATAAACAAGAGCACCGAACAAAGCGAACAAGGTATATGGAAGTATAAACCACGCTAAGGTACGCTTTTCACTTCCTTGATAAACTATAATGACCCAAAGTAGAATACCAATCAAGCAAGCAAACGGAACCGCTCCCATGTACATATTTGACATCTCGATACCAGTTGTATCGCTTTGCAGAACTCGCGTAAGCGTGGTATCCGGTATCATCATTAAAAACACATAGAGTAATTTGAGCGGTAGCTTTACCACCTCATCCCCTACTGCTTTTCCGGCGGTCGCACTGGTATCCGGGTAAGGCATTACCTCCACCATGAGGAGTACAGCTAGAATAAGCAGCCCTATCAAAGTGTGTGTTCTACGGTCTTTGAAGAATTTTGTGCCGTCCTCTTTTATAATCCCAAATAGCCAGACAAGACTTATTCCACCAGCAATAATGATGCCATACGAACTTGTAAGGCAAAGAAATGCCATGCTTAATACGAATTCTATTGGTTTTGTATTCCTACCTTGCCATGTGATTGCCATAAGTACAAAAGCCAACATCATCATACAATATGGCCGAGCAATGACACTGTACTGATAAAAGGCGAAGTAGGTAAAGGGCACAAATACCTTGACCCACTCCGGAAAGGGAGCGTACTTCAAAAACAGCGCCACCGCCAGTGCTGAAAAGAGCAGCGAAATCAAAGACAGCGACAACTCATATGGAAAATTCAGCTTGGCAGGAATCGACAGTATCAAATGCCACAGAGGAGGATGTCCTTCATAATGCGGTATGGTAAAGAGAATATCCTTAACAGATGCGCAGCGGGCTATTTGCCAAGCCTCTGCTTCATCGTACCAAGGTTCATGAAACAGAGTCATGAACAAGTGCAACACACAGTACATTAACAGTACACAGCTATATACGAGTTTTCTATTTTTACACGCAATTAGTTTCCGCGTTCCGTTCGTTATGCTTTCGAAATATTTCATTTACTACCTATATTTATGATTCTATTTTTGATATTAAAATAGGCCCGGTGCATTGCACCGAGCCTATGATTTTCTTGCTAAATATTAGGAAACGCTGTACGGTTCAGTAGCGCCAGCAGTGTAGGTGCAGGTTTTCTTGCCATCAGAATAGGTCAAAGTTTTAATCTGACCAGCATATTTACTGTCGCCAGCTTTGCCAAAAGTAATTGCACTAACAGTACCCTTAACTTCAGCCAGAGCCTTAACAGCATCCGCAGTCACATCTTTGTCAGCACCAAACTCCAAATCCTTGGTAGCGGTTGCATATTTCTCAGCAGCAATCGTCTGAGCAGCCATCACACACTGGCGAGTCTCAGCGATGACCTTCTCCTTGTTAGCGCGGTCGATGTAGCCGGTGAGTGCGGGAACCAGCAGTGCGGCCAGGATAGCCAGGATGACCAGCACAACGATGAGTTCGACCAAAGTGAATCCTTTTTTCTCTTTAAGAGCACGAATCTTAGAAAGCATTATAATTCCTCCAATTTTTTTCGGCATTATTCTTACATCCAAATAATGTCACGTATCGAAATAATAATATCATACCAAAACCAATTCTGCAACAAAAACCGACAATATTCGCAATAAATATATGCTCCGAATGAGCTGTTCATGCTGTTTTCGAGTAAAAATTCAAAAACTCCCGTTCTTAGGGCAATATTGGCAAAAACCAGCGCAGACCAAATCGCGCTGTATCGTCATCTTTGTGTCAATGTAACATATCAATATTACACTGGCAAGATACATAAGTCTTCTCTAACACCGCACATATTTTGCGCATAGTTTTCCTAGCCGAACACCAATTGTTACATCATGTTGCCCTTGGTTTTGCGCCTATTTCTATAAAAATCGCAACAAATCTATAAAAATCGAGCATATCTCGCTGTATGTTCAATAGCAAGATATGTGTTTTTTGTGCATTTTTAGCTGTTTCCGAGTGTTTTATGCCCTAAAAGGCTGTTCACATCAAAGGAGGAGGCGTTCTCAATGACGCCTCTCCGTGCTATAATAGAAAGAAAACAGGAAGTGATAATATGCAAAGT
>OLQN01000923.1_pt1 | contig 23518 bp, 15 predicted proteins | sample 1673181 | NCBI WGS metagenome assembly OLQN01 (sample SAMEA3136763, study PRJEB25190) | human gut metagenome | biome: human gut; feature: human-associated habitat; material: faeces | place: Austria | collected 2013
GACTTGAACCTGCGACCTCCGGGTTATGAGCCCGACGAGCTACCATCTGCTCTACCCCGCGATATATGCTCCGTGTTTCGGAGTGCTATAGTATAATAGCACAACCGTGGACATATGTCAACAGGTTTGCAGAATTTTTTTTCAAAAATCCGGGCCACGGGACCGCGGCGTGTTCCAAAAGCTGGGAAAGCTGGAGAAACCACCGCCGCGTCCGTTTACGACAGTTCAAACATGCCGTGGTACAGTTGGTAATACTCGCCTTTTTGGGCCAGCAGTTCATCGTGGGTGCCGCGTTCTACGATGCGGCCGTGTTCCAGCACGATAATTGCATCGGCGTTGCGCACGGTGGAAAGCCGGTGTGCGATGACAAACACCGTGCGGCCCTCCATCAGGCCGTCCATGCCTTTTTCAATCAGCGCCTCGGTGCGGGTATCGATGCTGGATGTGGCTTCATCCAAAATCAGCACTGGCGGGTCGGCTACGGCGGCGCGGGCAATGGCCAGCAGCTGGCGCTGGCCCTGGCTCAGGTTGGCACCGTCGGAGGTGACCATCGTGTCGTATCCCTGGGGCAGGCGGCGGATGAAGGAGTCGGCGCTGGCAATCTTTGCGGCCTTCTCGATTTCCTTCTGCGTGGCATCCAGCTTGCCAAAGCGGATGTTGTCCGCCACGGTGCCGGTAAACAGGTGGGTGTCCTGCAGCACGATGCCCAGGGACGAGCGCAGCGCGTTTTTGCGGATGAGTCGCACATCGATTCCGTCGTAGGTGATGGACCCGGCGGTGACATCGTAAAAGCGGTTGATCAGGTTAGTGATCGTCGTCTTGCCCGCGCCGGTGGAGCCGACAAAGGCAATCTTTTGCCCCGGCTTGGCGTACAGCGAAAGGTCCTGCAAAATCAGCCGCTCCGGCGTGTAGCCGAAGCTGACGTTATGGAACCGCACGTCGCCGCGCAATGGCTCCAGCGCTACGTCCGGGTGGGCGGAATCACGCCAGGCCCAGCGGCCGGTGACCTCGGGGCAGGCGGTTAGGGTGCCGTTGGCGTTCTCCCGCACGTTCACCAACTCTACCGTGCCCTCGTCCACTTCGGGCGGCTGCTCCATGGCGGCAAAAATACGCTCGGCACCGGCCAGTGCCGCCAGCAGGAAGTTGCCCTGCTGGGTAAACTGGTTGATGGGCAGGGTGGTCTGGCGCACAAATACCAGATAGCTGGCCAGGCTGCCCAGGTCGGTCCAGCCCTTCATGACCATCAGGCCGCCCAGCACAGCGATGACCGCGTAGTTGATGTAGCCGATGCTGACGACGGCGGGCACCATCGTGGCAGCATAGCTTTGCGCGCCAGTGCCGGCCAGGCGCAGCTTTTCGTTGCGGGCGGCAAACTCGGCCAGGTCGGCCTTTTGGTGGTTGAACACCTTCACGACCTTCTGCCCGGCGATCATTTCCTCAATGTAAGCGTCCAGCTCGCCCAGGCTGCTTTGCTGCTTGGCATAGTAGGCACGGCTGTGCTGGGTGGAAAAGTTGATGTACCAGAACATGCCCACATAACCCACCGCCACCAGCAGCGAGAGCCGCCAGTTAAGGATAAACAGCATCAGCAGGGTGCCCACGACCTGGATAAAGGTCTGGATAACGACAGCAAAGCTGTTGTTCAGTGCATCGGAGATGGTGTCCACATCGTTGGTGAAAAGGCTCATGAAATCGCCGTTGCGGTGGGTATCAAAGTACTGCAGCGGCTGGGTCTGCAGGTGGGCAAACAGATCCTGGCGGATCTCCTGCAGTACTTTTTGCGCGGCGCGCACCATCAGCTGGGTATAGCCCAGGGTGGACAGCGCACCAATGATATAAATACAGGCGGTAAGGCCCACGGCCCCGGCCAGGTAGGTTTTGCTGCCGTTTTCCAGCAGGCCGTTGACCACCGGGCGGATCATGTAGGTGCCAAACAGTGCGGCCAGGGCGCTGATGGCCGCCAGCAGCGCCACCAGGCCGATCATGATGCGGTGGCGGCCCAGATAGGCGCTGAACTGTCCCAGCGTGCGGCGCAGGTTCTGCGGGCGCTTGCCGCCGGTGACCTTCTTTTTACTCGCCATCGGGGGTGCCTCCCTTCATTTGGGAATAGTAGATTTCCTGATAGATCGTATCTTTTGCCAGCAGTTCAGCGTGGGTGCCCACGGCGTGCAGGCGGCCATCCTCCAAGATTACGATGAGGTCGGCGCTCTGCACCGAGGAAATGCGCTGGGCGATAATCAGCTTGGTCACGTCGGTCAGTTCGGCCAGGGCGCGGCGGATACCGGACTCGGTGGCAGTATCCACGGCGCTGGTGGAGTCGTCGAAAATCAGCACCTTCGGGTGCTTCAGCAGGGTACGGGCAATGCAAAGGCGCTGCTTCTGCCCGCCGGAGACGTTGACACCGCCATGCCCTAAGTCGGTATCCAGGCCGTCGGGCATGCGGTCCAAAAATTCATCGGCGTGAGCGGCGCGGCAGGCGGCCCACAGCTGTTCCTCGGCGGCGTCGGGGTTGCCCCACTTCAGGTTGTCCCGGATGGTGCCAGAGAACAGCAGGTTCTTTTGCAGCACAATGCCTACGGCGTCCCGCAGGGCGGTCAGGTCGTAGTTCCGCACGTCGCGGCCGCCGACCTTCACGGTGCCCTTGGTGGCGTCGTACAGGCGGGGGATCAGCTGGACCAGCGTGGTCTTGGCCGAGCCGGTGCCGCCGATGATGCCCACGGTCGCCCCGGCGGGGATGTGCAGCGTAATGTCGGACAGGGCACTTTTTTGTGCCGCAGCGTTATACTTGAAGCTGACGCCCTCGAAGTCGATTTGACCGTTCGGCACAGTATCCACTGGCTCGGCGGCATTGGCCAGGTCTGGCTGCTCGGTCAGCACCTCGCGGATGCGGCGGGCGCTGGCCAGCGAGCGGGTCATCTGCAAAAACGCGCCGGAGAACATCATGACCGAGTTGAGCACCTGCAAAACGTAGCTCAAAAAGGCGGTCAGCTGGCCGACGCTCATGTCGCCCTGCAAGATGAACCCGCCGCCGAACCACATGATGCAGACGATGGCTGTGTACATGATGGTCTGGAACGCGGGCAAGTTGAGCACGGCGTAACGGAAGGTCTCGGTGCTGGCGTCGCTCAGCTCCGTGTTGACGGCGTTAAACTGCTCGTTTTCATAATCGCCGCGCACGAACGCTTTAATGGCGCGGATGGCGGTGAGGGATTCCTGGATGCGGCTGTTCAGGTGGTCGACAGCGCTTTGCTGGCGGCCGTACAGAGGGCCGACCTTGCGCACGATGAGCGCCAGCAAAATGGTCAGAATAGGCGTTGTGATGAGGAAAACAATCGTCAGCTTGGGGCTGAGCAGAAATGCCATGCCCAGACCCATGGCCAGCATGACCGGGCTGCGCACAAAGGGACGCAGGCCTGCGTTGATGGCGTTGAGCAGCACGGTGGCGTCGGTGGTCATGCGGGTGACGAGGGACGCAGAGGAAAAATGGTCCAGGTTGGCAAAGTCGAATTTCTGCACGGCGGCGTACTCGGCCAGGCGCAGCTCGGCCGCAAAGCCGTTGGCGAACCGGGCGGCATAGCGGGCATACAGCAGGCCGGTGATCAGTGCCAGCACCGCGCAGAGTGCCATCAACCCGCCCTGCCGCAGGATGATCGCCATGTTATGGCTGGGCACACCCTCGTCCACCAGGGTGGACATCAGCACGGGGATGACCATTTCAAAGATACATTCAATAAAGATCAGCCCGGCAGCCGCCCAAAGGTCCCGGCGGTAGGGCTTGCCATAGCGGAAAATTAAGCGCAGGTCATTCATAGATACTCCTATTAAAGGCCCCCTCTGGGAGGGAGCTGTCGCCGGAGGCGACTGAGGGAGAGCGCCTTGGGAAAGTCTCTACCCCAACCGCTTCGCGGGAGCCCTCTTGCAGAGGGGGCCTTTACTTAAACTTTCTTTTTATCCGGCAGCTGGCTGGCTACGATGGCGGCAAACATCAGGCCGCAGCCGCACAGCTCGGTGGTGGAAAGCGTCTCGCCCAAAATCAGCCAACCGGCCAAGGCGCTGAACACACTCTCCAAGCACATAGCCAAACTGGCAATGGTGGGGTCCAGCGCTTTCTGGCCCACAATTTGCAGTGTGTAGGCCACGCCGCTGGACATGATGCCGCAGTAGGCAATGGACACCGCCGCCAGGCGGAACTGCTCGATGGTGGGCTGTTCAAAAATCAGCATAAACACGGTGGAAATGACCGCCACCGTCAAAAACTGCACAAAGCTCAGCTGGATACCGTCCAGCTTGGGGCTGAAGTGGTCCACCAGCAAAATCTGGGTGGAAAACAAAAAGGCACAGCCCAGCAGCTGCCATTCGCCGCCGGTCAGGGCCAGGCTGTCGTGCCCGGCCAGGCACAGCAGATACAGGCCCACCACGCTGGCGGCCACGCAGCACCATAGCTTTACGCCGGGGCGGCGGCCAAAAAACACGCCGAACACCGGCACCAGCACTACATACAAAGCGGTCATGAACCCGGCCTTGGCCGTGCTGGTGGTGCCAATGCCCATCTGCTGCGCAGCCGATGCCGCAAACAGTGCGATGCCGCAGCAGATGCCGCCCTTTACCAGCACCTTGCGGTTCTGCCAAAAGCCCGGCTCGGCGGCGGAGTTGGTCTTGCCGGCTTTGCGCAGCACGGCCATCAGCCCCAGCAGAAACACACAGGCCAGCCAGCTGCGGCCCGCCAGAAAGCTGTAAGGGCCCATGTGGTCAGCGCCCACGCTTTGCGCCACAAAAGCGGTGCCCCAGATGAAGGAAGCCCCCATCAGCAGCAGGGTATTGCGTAATTGTACGTTTGGCATAAACTTCCCCTTTTACGTTACTTTTCCCTCTAAAAATTCTTCTACAACAAAACCGCCCACACCGTCTTGGCGCGGCGCGGGCGGTGCTGTTTTGTGGTTACTGGACGGTGTTCTCGTTCTCGATGGTGGTCAGCTCCTCGCTGCCCAGGCCCTGGACCTTCAGCCCGCCGGTGATGTAATAACGGGTGGAGTCATAGCTGATGTAGACTTTGTACTGCCTGCCGGGGGTCAGGCCGGAAACATTGTACTGGTAGCAGGTGCCGTCGGTGGTGTAGTAAACGGTGGAGCCGATGACATAGCTGGTGGAAGTCTTGTCGTCGGACAGCTCCCACAAGGCGATCTTGAAGGTCTGGAAGTTCTCGTTGGTGGACTCAGTGGTGGCATAGCCGGTGATGGACAGGCTGTCGGAACCCGCCACAAAGTAGTCAGTACTGCGGTTCTGAATGCCGTTAAAGGCTACATACAGGGCGTCGCCGTCCACCTCGGACACCAGCTTGGAGGCAGTGGTGTCCATCGTTTCGGGGAAGGTCACGTCGCCGCCGCTGGTGGCGTAAGTCAGGTCGTCGACCTCGTCCTCATCCCTGGTTTCCTGGCGCAGGCCCAGGGCAGTGGTGGTTTTCAGGATGGCGCTTTTCAGCACTTCTTTGGGGGAACAGGCCGTCAGCGACACACAAAGGCAGACCAGCGCGGTCAGCAGGGCAAGGGTACGGGTACGTTTCATATTTTAATAAACCTCCGTGGGGATACTCAAAACTCAAAGTAAGCATAGGTATTATATCGCATTTTGGGCCGGGGTACAAGAGGACAGAAAAGGAAATCCGGTAAAAACCGTTGCGGCTGGCCCCGCACCATGGTATACTTACAATAAATATCACTGTTAAGGGAGCGCCTGTTTATGAAAATCGCCGTTGCCGGTACCGGTTACGTGGGCCTTAGCATTAGTGTGCTGCTGGCCCAGCACAACGAGGTATGGGCTGTAGACATTCTGCCCGAGAAAGTGGCCCTGCTGGCGGCCCGCAAAAGTCCTATTGCCGATAAGGAGATCGAGCAATATTTAGCCGAAAAAGAGCTGGACCTGCACCCGACCACCGATGCTGCCGCTGCCTACACTGGCGCGGACATCATCGTGGTTTCCACCCCCACCAACTACGACCCCAAGAAAAATTATTTTGATACCTCCAGCGTGGAGGCTGTGCTGACGCTGGCCGGGCAGTATGCGCCGGAGGCGACCATCGTCATCAAATCCACGGTGCCCGTCGGGTATACCGCGTCGGTACGGAAAAAATTCCACAACCTGCATATCCTTTTCAGCCCGGAGTTTTTGCGGGAGGGCCATGCGCTGTACGATAACCTCTACCCCAGCCGCATCGTGGTAGGCTGCCCGGCGGGGGACGGGGAACTGGCCGCCCGTGCCCATACCTTTGCGGGGCTTTTGCAGCAGGGGGCCATCAAGCAGAATGTGGATACCATCTTCCCGGGCTTGACCGAGGCCGAGGCCATCAAGCTGTTTGCCAACACCTACCTGGCCCTGCGTGTGGCCTATTTTAACGAGCTGGACACCTACGCCCAGGTGCGCGGCCTAAACACCCGTGACATCATTGACGGCGTCTGCCTGGACCCGCGCATCGGCAACCACTATAACAATCCGTCCTTTGGTTACGGCGGCTACTGCCTGCCCAAGGATACCAAGCAGCTGCTGGCCAACTATAACGATGTACCGCAGAATCTGATGCAGGCCATCGTGGACTCCAACGCCACCCGTATGGACTTTATCGCCGAGCAGGTGCTCTCCCGCGAGCCGAAGGCCGTCGGCATCTATCGCCTGACGATGAAGGCGGGCAGTGATAACTTCCGTCAGTCCAGCATCCAGGGCGTCATGCGCCGCCTGCGGGCCGAGGGCATGCCGCTGGTTATCTACGAGCCGACGCTGAAAGAGGATACTTTCTATGGCGACCGCGTGGAGAAAGATCTGGACAAATTCAAGGCTGAGTGTGATGTGATCCTCGCCAACCGCGCCGCCCCCGAGCTGGCCGACGTGGCCGGGAAGGTGTATACGAGAGATTTGTATAGCCGGGACTAAATGATGATAATACGCAAAAAAGCCGCACGTCTGTGCGGCTTTTTTGCGTTAAAGGCTCCCTCTGGGAGGGGACCTTCCTGCTTATTTACTCCGATATTTCGCCAATGTCCTCAGCACTACCTCCGGCTCCAGCGGTTTGGTCAGGTGCTCGTTCATGCCGGCTTCGTAGGCACGGCGGCGGTCTTCCACAAAGGCGTTGGCAGTCATGGCCAGGATGGGGATACTGCCCGCGTCGGGGCGGTCCAGCTGGCGGATGGCCCGGGTGGCCTGGTAGCCGTCCATCACCGGCATCATCACGTCCATGATGATGGCATCAAAGGTGCCGGGGGCGCTGGCGGCAAACTGGTCCAGCGCGTCCTGCCCGTTGACGGCCTTTGTCACCGTGACACCGGCGTTCTCCAGCACAAACACGGCGATCTCTATGTTCAGCTCGTTGTCCTCGGCCAGCAGTACGTGCATGCCCTCCGGCGTGGCGGCAGGCAGGGCGGCGGTTTCCTCTACCCGCGGGGCAGCGCTGGAGTCGATGTCAAAGGGAATCGTGATGCAGTAGGTCGTGCCCTCCCCTAGCTTACTGCGGCATTCTATCGTTCCGCCCATCTTCTCCACCAGACTTTTTGTGATGGCCATGCCCAGTCCCGTGCCGTTGTAGGAGGTGCGGGCGTCGCTGTGCTCCTGGGTGAACGGCTCGTAGAGGTGCTTCTGGAACTCCTCACTCATGCCAATACCGGTGTCGGCGCAGATAAACTCGATCCACGCGGTCTTGCCGTCGCTGCGCACCTCGCGGCAGGTCAGGTCGATGGAACCGTTGTCCTTGTTGTACTTGATGGCGTTGCTCAAAATGTTCATCAGCAGCCGCTTCAGGTGCAGCGGGCTGCCAATGAGTGTGGTGTGTTTGACCTCGGTGCGGTCGGTCATCATGATGCCGCGCTCGGCGGCAGCGCGCTCCATCGTCTGGAGGATGCCGTCTTTCAGCTCTATCACGTTGAACGGGCAGCTTTCCAGCACGATCTCGCCGGATTCCAGTTTGCCCATGTCCAGCACTTCGTTCACCAGCTCCAGCAGCAGAGTCGAAGCATCCCAAATCTTGCGGCGGCACTCAGCCTGTTTGGCCAAGTCCTCGCTGTAATGGTCGCCGATCTCCACCATGCCGCGGATGCCGTTGATGGGTGTGCGGATGTCGTGGCTCATGCGCTGCAAAAACTCGGTCTTGGCGCGGTTGGCGCTCTCGGCTTTGCGGGCGGCGTCTTTCAACTGCTGCTGGTAGCTCTGCTCCCGGCGGAGCTGCTCCTCCTGGTAGCCATGCTTGAGCCGCCAGCGGATCATGATGACGATGAACAGCACCATGGCGTAGGCCACCAGCGTGAACAGCAGGTTCTTGGGCGTGGTGTCCAGCGCGCGGGTCAGCGGCATGTAGGCGTAGACGTAGTAGTCCCGCCCGCGCTCCAGCATGCAGTAGACCCACTCGCCGTCGTCGGAACCGGCCCGCACGCGGGTCATCTCGCCGCCGTGGGCGTTCTCCCGGATGCTGCGCAGCACCGGCACGTCGTCGACGTTCTGCCCGGCCAGGCCTTCGCGGTTGGCGGCAATGATGCTGTCGCCGCTGGTGACCACCAGCGTTTCCTCGGTGCCGGGGTCGTAGCCTTCCAGCAAGTTCTGGATGATCAGGTTGTAGTCGGTGGCATATTCGACGCTGGTATGATAATAAACGACGATCACGCCCGGCTCGTCGGTGCGGCCGTGGGCAGCCAGGTCCACGTAGGAGCCATCGTCCAGCTGGATGCGGGCGGTGTAGGTCTTAATGGGAAATTGAGCAGTTCCCAGCACGGTGTCCTTGGTGACGTACCCGCGCAGGGCGGCGTAGTCTAGCCCGTCAGTGCTGTACTCCCGCTGGACGACGCCATGCTCGTTCAGCAGGATGATGCCGGTCAGCCGCTGCTCGTAGGTATAGCGGCGCAGGTCGTCGGTGTTCAGCGTGGCCTCGCCGGTCAGGGCAATCTTGTACTGGATCTCGCGGTCGATCTGCTGGGCGTTCTCGATGACGCGCATCAGGCTTTTGGTCACCGAGGTATCGTTGAACCGGTCGTAGGCTGTACGCTGCTGTTTGACGTACTGGGTGGCATCGGTGAGGTTCTGGCTGGCCAGGTGCAGGTCACTGCGGTAGGACATCAGCCCCACCAGCGCCATCAGCCCCAGCCCCAGCCCCAGGCAGAGCATCAGGGGCCAGAAAAAGCGGACGGTGAAGGAAGATACTTTTCTATTCGACAAGGCCGTCCACCTCCAAAAATTTCTCGGGGTTTGCCAGATACTTGCCGATGATGGCGGCTAAAGTCCCGTCCGCCCGCATCTCATCGAGGGTGGCGGTCAGCTGCGTTTCCAGCCCGCGCACGTCGTTTTTGCCAAAGGCGACGCCCAGCCCCACCACTTGTAAAGGCTCGTCCAAAATGCGGTACTCAGTGTTGTAGTCCTGCATGTACTGCAGGATCGAGACTTCGTGGGCGGCGATGGCATCCACGTAGCCCTTGCCCAGGGCGGTGTAGATCAGCTCCCGGTCCTCAAAGCAGTAGAGGTCCCGCAGGGCGGGCAGGGAGGCGTCGGTCAGAAACAGTTCCTCCGGCTTGGTGGTGCTCTGCACAGCCAGGGTGCGGCCCTCCAGGTCGGCAATGGTTTCAATATCGCTGCCGGGCATTACGGCCACCACCTGGCGGCTGGCCATGTAGGGGCCGGCCCAGCGGTAGTCATCCTCCCGTCCGTTGATGGTAAAGCTGCCCCACACGCAGTCAATGTCGCCGGTTTCCAGCAGCTGGGCCTTTAGATCCCAGTCGATGATGGTAAACTCGGCGCGGTAGCCCATGCGCCGGAATGCCTCTTTGGCAAGCTCCACATCGATGCCGGTGGGGGCGCCGTCCTCGCCAATATAGTTAAAGGGCGGGTAGACATCGCTGCCCACCAAAATCGTGGGCAGGCTGCTTTCCTCACTGCTGCTGGCGGGCATATCGGCGCAGCCCACCAGCCCGGCGGCCAGGCAAAGGGCTGCCAGGAGGCAGACGATACGTTTTAGGGTGAAATTTTTCTGCATAAGGCCCTCCTAAAAATGGCACTGGTGCAGCATATAATATATAGACATATTCTACCATATAACAGTTACTGTGGTCAATTTTGAATTGCTTGTGTGGGCATAAATTGGCGTTTTGCAAAACATGAAAACCGTGCGTTTTCAAAATTTGCGGCAACTTGCTAAAAAGTGGCATTGTTAAATTCCAACACATGTGCACAACTGGCGAAGTATAAGACAAAGTAGCGAAAAATGCAGATTTTCTGTTGCAGGATCACGGACCGGATGTTATACGTAAGCGTAATATGCTTACCGTCACCACCGAGCAGGAAAAGGCACTCTACCTGCGCCCTGCTGGAGCGCTGCGTCTACGGCGGCCAGGCCCCCGATGCCCGCGAGGAGCGCGCGTTGAGCAGCTTTTTGTAGAAATTGATCCGCAGCCGGCCCAAGCATACGCTGCTGCAGAATTTGAAGCGGAGATACCGCAGGATTTAACGACGCATAAAGACCCCCTTGTGTAAAGGGGGCTCCGCGAAGCGGTGGAGGATTGTCCTGCCTGCGTTGCAAATCGGTCTACCACGTAAGGTCACAATCCCTCCGTCACGGCTTCGCCGTGCCACCTCCCTTTGCACAAGGGAGGCTTTTTGTATCTATTTATATCTTTGCCTTTTTTGCGCTTCTATGCTATAATGCCTACAAAACGCACAAAGGAGAAATACGCTCATGAAATTTTCTGAGATGCCCTATCAGCGCCCGAACCTGGACGAGATCAAGGCGCAGTTTGCTGCTGTGACCCAGCGCTTTGCCGCCGCGCCTGACTACGCCGCCGCCAAGGCCGCCTTTCTGGACGAACAGACCCTGAACAAGCACGTGGACACGCTGGCCAACCTGGCCAGCATCCGCAACACCATCGATACCCGGGATGAATTCTACGATGATGAGATGAATTTCTGGAACGCTGCCACCCCGCAGATTCAGGAGTGCCAGAATACCTGGAGTGCCGCCCTGCTGGCGTCCCCCTACCGCAAACAGCTGGGCGAGGAATACGGCGAGCTGATGTTCCTCAACGCCGAGATCGCCCAGAAAGCCTTCTCGCCGGAGATCCTGGACGAGATGGCCCGGGAAAACGACCTCTCCACCCAGTACGGCAAGCTGATCGCCTCGGCTCAGATCCCCTTTGAGGGTGGCGTCTACACCCTAAGCCAGCTCTCTCCCTTCAAAAACGACCCCGACGATGCCCGCCGCCTGGCCGCCTGGAAAGCCGAGGGTGCTTGGTATAAGGAGCATCAGGAGGAGTTCGACTCCATTTACGACAAGATGGTCCACCTGCGGGACACCATGGGCAAAAAACTGGGGTACGAAGGCTACACTACCCTGGGCTACTACCGCATGGGCCGCAACTGCTACACCAAGGCTGATGTGGAAAAATTCCGCGCTGCTGTGGTGAAATACCTCGTCCCCGTGGCCGACAGCATCTACCGCGAGCAGGCCAGGCGCCTGGGCAAGCAGTACCCGATGAACGCAGCCGACAACGCCCTGATGTTCCGCAGCGGCAACCCCAAACCCTGCGGTGATGCCGATGCCATCGTGGCTCAGGGCAAAAAGTTCTACGAGGAGCTGTCCCCCGAAACCGCCGAGTTCTTCCACAAGATGCTGGACGACCAGCTGATGGACCTGCTCTCCACCCCCGGCAAGGCGGGCGGCGGCTACTGCACCAGCCTGGATGATTACGAAGTGCCGTTTATTTTTGCCAACTTCAACGGCACCCAGCACGATGTCGAGGTCGTCACCCACGAGGCCGGCCACGCCTTTGCCGCCTATATGAACCGCAAGCGCATCCCCTACTCCACCGTATGGCCCAGCATGGAGGGCTGTGAGGTCCATTCGATGTCGATGGAGTTCCTGGCCTGGCCCTGGGCCGAGGGCTTCTTTGGCAAGGATGCCCGCAAGTTCCGCTACAGCCATCTGGCCGGGGCGCTGACCTTCATCCCCTATGGCACGATGGTGGACCACTTCCAGCATATCGTCTACGAAAAGCCGGATATGACCCCGGCCCAGCGCCACGAGACCTGGAAGGAGCTGGCCGCCATCTACCAGCCCTGGATGCGCCTGGACGGTGAGATCCCCTTCTATGGTGCGGGCGAGTACTGGCAGCGCCAGATGCACATCTACCAGAGCCCGTTCTACTACATTGACTACTGCCTGGCGCAGACCGTCAGCCTGCAGATCTGGGCGCTGATGCAAAAGGACCGCGCCAACGCATGGGACCACTACATGGCCTACACCCGCCAGGGCGGCAGCCGTGTGTTTACCGAGCTGCTGAAAAACGCCGACCTGGTCAGCCCCTTTGAGGAAAGCTGCCTGCGCGGCGTCTGCGAGACCGCCAAGGATTGGCTGGACCACTACGACCTGACGGGGCTGGAATAATGGCGGACCGCAAAAAGAAGCGCGCCTATCTGGACGACTTTGAAAAAGACCTGAACGGCAACTACCAGTACCGCGGTGCGCACTACCATTATAAAGGTGCAAAATCCCGCGGCCGGGCACTGGCCGGGCTTTGGGTCTTATGCGGCGGTGGGGCCGCGCTGGTAGTGGCGGCGGGCCTGGTGCCCGGCGCGACCGCCTATGCGCCGTTCTGGCTGCTGCTGCCTTACATGGCGGGTCTGCTGGCGGCGGTGTATGCCGTCTACCTGCTGGTGCGGCTGACCGCCGCGGGGGAACCGCTGCGGGCGTATATTCATGAGCAGACCGTTCTGAAACTGCCGGACAGCTGCACGCTGGCGGCTGTGCTTGCCGGAATTACAGCTGCCGCCCAGTTGGTACAGCTGGCGGTCAGCAGGCAAAACCTGCCTGCGCGTATCCTGTTTATCCTGCTGCAGGCAGCAGCAGCCGGTGCCTTTGCAATAGAAAACCATCAATTTAAAGCGCTAAAGTACGAAAAGCAGGAATAATTATACAGAATTATTGATAAATATAATATGTAGCAATGTGAAAAAAGCGGGCAGCTGTGCAGCTGCCCACTTTTTGGTACGAGGCACAATAAAATCAAGTCCTTTCTTTGCCAAAAAAATATCACAAATTTCGGTAAATGCCACAAAAATAGAACTTTTAAGTTGACATTTTACGCAATCTCAGGTACTATATAAGATAAGCCATTATCGACAAGTGTACACTGTATGAATACGCAGTCATCGGAAAGGGAATTCCCTTTCCCGTTATGGCCGCTGGGGAGCGGCCATAATGACTTGCCGATAGGGCAAAATTTTAGGAGGTTTTGTACACATGAAAAACGCAAAGCAAGCCATTGCGCTGGCATCTGCTGCGGCCTTGAGCCTGAGCATGCTGGCCGGCTGCGGCAGCTCCGCTTCCTCCGCTGCATCCAGCGAAGCCGCAAGCACTGCCACCGCCGAGGCTACCACTTCCACCAGCGACGGCACCCTCGTCCTGGCAGAGACCGGCTTTGAGGGTAAGTTCAGCCCCTTCTTCGCCGCTTCTGCCGCTGACCAGGATGTCATCGACCTGACCCAGCTCGGCCTGCTGGGCGCCGACCGTAAGGGCGAAATGATCCTGAACGGCATCGAGGGCGAGACCCGCGAGTACAACGGCACCGATTACACCTACTATGGCACCACTGACTGCGTTGTCACCGAGAATGATGACGGCACCGTTACCTATGACCTGAAACTGCGTGACGACCTGAAGTTCTCTGACGGCGAGCCTGTTACCATCGACGACGTCATCTTCTCCATGTACGTCTATCTGGATCCGACCTATGACGGTTCCGTCACCATGTACTCCACCCCCATCGTGGGTCTGGAGGAGTACCGCAACTCTATGACCACCCTGTCCAAGCTGATCGCTGAGGCCGGCGAGGACAACACCGACTACACCAAATTCACCGAAGAGCAGCAGAAGGCTTTCTGGGATGCTGTCAACGACGGCGGCGTGAAGTTTGCGCAGGAAATTGTTGACACTATGCTGGAAAACGGCGCTACCGATGTTGCCTCCGCTGCTGCCGGCTGGGGCTTCGAAGGTCTGGCTGCCGACGCCACCGCCAAGGACTTCTTTATGGCGATCGGCGCTCAGTACGACTGGAACTTCTCTGCTATGGAAGCCGAGACTGCCGGTTCTGCCCTGTCTGACCTGATCCCTGAGGAAGTTTACAACTACTCCACCACTGGTGTCACCGTTGGCAACGACGTGCCCAATGTTGCCGGTATCGTTAAGACCAGCGACTACAGCATGACCCTGACCACCACCGAGCTGTCCACCACCATGATCTATCAGCTGCAGATGCCCATTGCTCCTCTGCACTACTACGGCGACAAGAGCCTGTACGACTATGACAACAACTCCTTCGGCTTCCCCAAGGGTGACCTGAGCGGTGTCCGCTCCAAGACCGGCGCTCCTCTGGGCGGCGGTATGTTCACCTTCAACAAGTACAGCGACGGCGTTGTTTACCTGGATGCCAACCCCGACTACTTTGACGGCGCACCCAAGATTGCTCACGTCAACATGAAGGAGACCCAGGAGGCCGATAAGATCACCGGCGTTCAGGCTGGCACCATCGACATTTCCGATCCTTCCTACTCTCTGGAAGTTGCTGACCAGATCGCCGACATCAACGGCGCCGAGGGCGAGGATGGCCCCGTCATCACCACCCGCCTGAAGGACTACCGCGGCTACGGCTACATCGCCCTGAGCGCCAAGAACGTCAATGTTGGCGGCGACCCCGCTTCCGAGGCTTCCAAGGATCTGCGCAAGGCCATCATGACCGTTGTCTCCGCTTACCGTGATGAGGGCATCGACTCTTACTACGGCGATACCGCCAGCGTTATCAACTACCCCATCTCCAACACTTCCTGGGCCGCTCCTTCCGTTACCGATGACGGCTACAAGGTTGCTTACTCCACCGACGTGGACGGCAACGACATCTACACCTCTGACATGAGCAGCGAGGACAAGTACCAGGCTGCCCTGCAGGCTGCCCTGGGTTACTTTGAGGCTGCCGGCTACACCGTCGAGAACGGCCAGGTCACTGCCGCTCCCGCCGGTGCCAAGATGGAGTATCAGATCAACATCGGTGCTTCCGGCAACGGTGATCACCCCTCCTTCCAGACCCTGACCAATGCTGCTGCTGCTCTCAAGACCATCGGCTTCACCCTGACTGTCAACGATATGGCCAACGCTTCTGACCTGTTCGCTTCCTATCAGTCCGGCGCTGCCGAGGGCTGGGTCGCAGCCTGGCAGTCCACCAATGACCCCGATATGTACCAGCTGTACCACAGCCAGGGCGCTACCAACTACTACACCATCAACGACACTGACCTGGACGAGCTGATCATGGCTGCCCGCGCGACCACCGACCAGGAGGTCCGCAAGACCATGTACAAAGAGGCCATGGATATCATCCTGGATTGGGGTGTCGAGCTGCCCGTCTACCAGCGCAGCGAGGCTACGATCTTCTCCACCGAGCGTGTCAACATCGACACCATCGCGAAGGATCAGACCCCGTACTGGACCTACAAGTCTGAGCTGAACAACCTCGAGCTGAACTAAGTTCAACTTACCGTTGTGAAAGCAGGTGACCGCCCGCCAAGGGCGGTTGCTTGCTGTATTGGACGAACCGAGGAAAGGGGGAGCGGGCAGCCTGTGCGGGCGCATATAGAATGCGCCCCTACGAATGCGCTGCCCTGTAGGGGCCGGGCATGCCCGGCCCTCTGCCCGGCGGTAATCGCCATTCTTCCCCTATACCACTAATATGGTCGTCCCACTCCCACGCAAGGCGTCGTCCCTGCGTGGGATGGGGATGCCCACATTACGGCATTTCCCTGCAAAATAAACGCGGTTTAACCGTGCAAGGAAGGAACGAAAACTCTTGCGAAACTACATCATCAAGCGTGTCGCGCAGTCGGTACTGATCCTGTTCTGTGTCATGTTCATTATCTATGCGCTGATCCGCAGCCTGCCCAGCTCCTTTGCAGAGACAATGGCAATGCAGCTGGCTCAGGCCCCCGGCGCCAAGCCCTATGAGGAATGGCTTGCCCAGCTCAACGCTTCCTACGGCCTTGACCTGGACATCGTCCCCGGCTTCTTCACCTGGCTGAGCAAAGCCGTTGTCGGCAACTTCGGCGACAGCTGGAAGTGGAACGTGCCTGCCACCCAGAAATTCACCGAGGTCATCGGCCTGTCTGTCATCATGGGCGGCATCTCCTTTGTGCTGTCCCTCGTGATCGCCGTGCCCCTCGGCGTGCTGGCTGCCACCAAGCAGTACAGCCGCACGGACTACGTCATCACGGCTGCGGCGCTGGTCGGTATTTCGCTGCCCACCTTCTTCTTTGCCACGCTGCTCAAGCTGTTCTTCTCGGTCAAGCTCGGCTGGTTCGACCTGTACGGCCTCGTCGGACGCGATTACGCCCAGCTGGATTCGATGGGCCAGTTCCTGGACAAGGCCAACCATCTGGTCCTGCCCATCGTCACGCTGGTCATTGTCTCCATCGGCGGTTACATGCGCTATACCCGCACGAACATGCTCGAGGTCCTGAACGCCGACTACATCCGCACGGCCCGCGCCAAGGGCCTGTCGGAGCGCACGGTCATCTATAAGCACGCCTTCCGCAACACGCTGATCCCGTTGGTCACGATCATCGGCGGCAGCCTGCCCGGCCTGTTCAGCGGCGCCCTCATCACCGAGACACTGTTTTCCATCCCGGGCATCGGCTACATCTCTTACCAGTCCATGGTCGCGGGCGACATCCCGTTCACGATGTTCTACCTGTCCTTTATGGCGGTGCTGACGCTGGCCAGCAACCTGCTGACCGATATTCTGTACGGCGTGGTCGACCCGCGCGTGCGCATTTCTTAAAGAAAGGAGACTGCACACCCATGAGCGAAAATACGCAGAACCAGAACCCGAAGCAGGAGCAGTACTCCCTGAACGATGACCGCCGCGTCAAGGTTTTGTCCCCGGGCGCACTCGTCGCCAAGCGGTTCTTCCGCAACCGTCTGGCTGTCGTCGGTCTGTCCATTCTGGTGGCCATGTTCCTGTTCTCCTTCGTCGGCGGCCTTGTCAGCCCCTACGGCCAGGACGAGCAGTTCTTCACCTACACCCAGATGTCCAAGGAGTTTGTCGGCGTTACCCGCAACGATACGATGCGCTTTGTTGTGGCCGATGGGCAAAACTTCGGCTCCATCGCCCAGAGCAAGGCACTGGAGGCCGTCAAGAAGGGCAATACGGAATTCAACTATAAGGATGTTGACTACACCGTCGACATCCGGAGCGATGACTTTTACGTTGTCTATCAGGGTAGGGACATCATGGGCTACGCCAGCCGCGACCTCGTGAACGAGGCCGACGGTGCGCCGAAGTTCAGCTTTGACGTCAAGCTGGCTGCCCTGACCGCCATGACGGCAGGGGAGAAGGAGTTCGCCGCCGACGGCGTGGACTACACCCTCGACGCGGACGGCAACATCCTCGCAGGCGGTGAGGAGCTGGGCTACGTCAGCCGCTTCGTCGTCTCCGCCGCCGATTCCAGCGTCGTCGTCACCCGTGACTTCAAGGACCGCCTCGAGGAGGCCATCGACGACAACGCCGCCAAGTTCAATTACACCGACGCCGAGGGCAACGAGGCCGAGTATGACATCGTCTACGACGCCTCTGCCAAGGTCTGGAGCGTCAAGCAGATGACCGAGACCTACGTTTATGACCGCTACGCCGCCCCCAGCAAAGAGCACTGGCTCGGCACCGACACGAACGGCATGGACATGCTGACCCGCCTGATGTACGGCGGACGTGTTTCGCTGATCATCGGCTTTATCGTTGTTGTCATTGAAGCGTCCCTCGGCATCCTGATGGGCGGCATCTCCGGCTACTTCGGCGGCTGGATCGACAACATTATTATGCGTATCGTCGATGTTTTCTACTGCATCCCCTCGATGCCCGTCATCATCATCATCGGTGCGGCCATGGACGCGATGCGCGTCGATTCCTGGAAGCGCATGATGTACCTTATGCTGATCCTGGGCTTCCTCGGCTGGCCGAGCATTGCCCGTCTGGTCCGCGGCCAGATCCTGTCCCTGCGCGAGCAGGAGTTCATGCTGGCCACCGAGGCCTGCGGCATCAAGGTCTGGCACCGCATCTTCCGCCATCTGATCCCCAACGTCATCCCGCAGCTGATCGTCACCTGCACGATGGGCCTCGGCTCCACCATCCTGACCGAAGCCACGCTGTCCTTCCTGGGTCTGGGCGTCAAGTACCCGTTTGCCTCCTGGGGCAACATCATCAACGATGTCAACAACGCCTACGTCATGACGAACTACCTGTTCATCTGGATCCCTGCCGGTGTCTGCCTGCTGCTCACCGTTCTGGGCTTCAACTTTGTGGGCGACGGTCTGCGCGATGCGTTTGACCCCAAGATGAAACGTTGATTGGAAGGAGAAACACACGATGGCTAAAAATCAGGACGGATACCTTTCCGCCAAAGAGTCGCGGCGTATCTCCAAGGAAAACCGCCGCATCACGGACCAGTACGAAAAGCGCCGCAAGCGCCGCAACGTGCCCGAGTCCGAGTACACGACCCAGATGAAGGACCCCGCCAACGCGGTGGAGTTCGATAACCTGCACACCTACTTCTTCACCGACACCGGCGTCGTCAAGAGCGTCGACGGCGTCTCGTTTGAAGTGCCCATCGGCAAGACCGTCGGCGTCGTCGGCGAGTCCGGCTGCGGCAAGTCTGTCACCAGCCTGTCCCTGATGCAGCTTTTGCAGCGCCCTCAGGGCCAGATCGTCGAGGGTGCCATCCGGCTGAACCTCGGCAATGACAAGGCCTACGACATTGCCAAGACCCCGGCGGACAAGATGCAGGGCCTGCGCGGCAACTATATCTCGATGATCTTCCAGGAGCCTATGACGAGCCTGAACCCGGTGTTCCGCATCGGTGCCCAGATCGACGAGGTCATCGCCCTGCACGAGGGCGAGGGCAAGACGAAGGAGGACATCAAGAAGCGCACCATCGAGATGCTCGAGATGGTCGGCATCGCCAACAGCGAGGGCGTCTACGCGATGTACCCCCATGAGCTGTCCGGTGGCATGCGCCAGCGCGTCATGATCGCCATGGCGCTGGCCTGCAACCCGAAGATCATCATTGCCGACGAGCCGACCACCGCGCTGGACGTGACGATCCAGGCACAGATCCTCGACCTGCTGCGCAGCCTGAAGGACCGCATCAATTCGTCCATCATGCTCATCACGCATGACCTGGGCGTCATTGCCGAGATGGCCGACTATGTCGTCGTCATGTACGCGGGCCGTGTCGTCGAGAAGGGCACTGTCGAGGAGATCTTTGCCCACCCGAGCCACCCCTACACCATCGGCCTGATGGCGTCCAAGCCCGTTGTCGGCAAAAAAGTGGACCGCCTGTACTCCATCCCCGGCAAGGTCCCCAACCCCGTTGATATGCCGAACTACTGCTACTTCAAGGACCGCTGCGAGCTGCAGCTGCCCTGCTGCAGCGGCGAGTACCCCTGCGAGATCAGCCTGTCCCCCACGCACAAGGTCAGCTGCTACCGCTACTATGAAGAAAACAGAAAGGCGGGTGAGTGACGCATGGCAAACAAGGGTAAGCACCTGATTGAAAACGATTACACCCCCGTCACCTATGACCCTCAGTATATCCTGATGGTCAACCACCTCAAGAAATATTTCCCCATCAAGGGCGGCCTGCTGTCCCAGACCGTGGGCCACGTCAAGGCCGTGGACGGCGTGACGTTCAACCTGCGCCGCGGCTGCACGATGGGCCTTGTCGGCGAGTCCGGCTGCGGCAAGTCCACCACGGGCCGCACGATCCTGCGCCTGGGCGGCGAAAAGACCGGCGGCCAGGTGCTGTTCAACGGCAAGGAGGTCTACGACATGACCCCCGCCGAGATGCGTGAGCTGCGCACCAAGATGCAGATCATCTTCCAGGACCCGTTCTCCAGCCTGTCCCCGCGTCTGCCCGTCGGCGAGATCATCGGCGAGGCCGTGCGCGAGCACAACCTTGTGCCGAAGAACGAGTTCAACGACTATATTGACCAGGTCATGGACGACTGCGGCCTGCAGCCCTACCACAAGACCCGCTACCCGCACGAGTTCTCCGGCGGCCAGCGCCAGCGTATCTGCATTGCCCGTGCGCTGGCCTTGAACCCCGAGTTCATCGTCTGCGATGAGCCGGTCTCCGCGCTCGATGTCTCCATTCAGGCGCAGGTCGTCAATATGTTCGAGGATCTTCAGAAAGAGCTCGGACTGACCTATCTGTTTATCGCCCATGACTTGAGCGTCGTTCGCCATATCTCGAACCGCATCGGCGTCATGTATCTCGGCAAACTCGTGGAGCTTGCGGACAGCTTCGAGCTGATTGCGCACAGCGTCCATCCCTATACCAGAAGCCTTATCTCGGCTATCCCCGAGGCGGATCCCAAGACGGCGCGCGCCGCAAAGCGCATTCCGCTCGAGGGCGATGTCCCGAGCCCGCTGAATCCTCCGAGCGGCTGCCGCTTCCGCACCCGCTGCCCCTATGCGGACGAGCAGTGCGCCAACGAGTGCCCGCAGCTCAAAGAGGTCAGCCCCGGTCATTTCGCCGCGTGCCATCATCTTGACAAGGTCGCGGACTGAAAATAACGGTGTTTGTTGCGCCGAAGAGCGCAATGGATATAAAGCGGCAAAGTCGCAAAAATTTGTAGAGGAGATGTATCAATGAAGATCAAGAGAATCGTATCTCTGTTCCTTGTTCTGGTGCTCGCACTTTCTGCTGTCGCAGTTCTGGGCTCCTGCAAGAAGGAAGAGAAGAAGACCGACAACATCACTGTTCAGATCGGTCCCAACCTGGAAACTCTCGATCCGGCACTCAACAGTGCAGTCGATGGCGGCAACATGCTCATCACTCTGTTTGAGACACTGCTTATCATCGACCAGGACAACAAGGTTCAGCCCGGTCAGGCTGAAAAGTACACTGTAAGCGAAGACGGTCTTACTTGGACTTTCACAATGCGTGACGGTCTTAAATGGTCTGACGGCACCGAGCTTAACGCTAAGGACTTTGAGTATACCTTTAAGCGCCTTACAAACACAGAGCTTGCCGCTCCCTATGCCGAGACTGTTATCGGTATGGTTGAGGGCTATCAGGACGCTATCGGCAATCCGGATGAAGACGGTAAGCCCACTACTACTCCCGATCCCGACAAGCTCAACGTTGTAGCAAGCGAGGACGGCAAAACTCTTACAGTCAAGCTTGCTTACCCCTGCTCTTACTTTGACAAAATCGTTGCATTCGGCACTATGAGCCCCGTACAGAAGGCTACCGTTGAAGCTAACGGTGACTCTTGGGCTACAAAACCCGATACTTATGTCTGCAACGGTCCGTACATGATTACCGAATGGACTCCCGGTGAGCGCATTGTATGCAAAAAGAACCCGAACTACAAAGGTGGTTGGGATTCAAAGCGCATAGTTAACAACAAGCTCACATTCTTGCTTCTCGAAAACTCAAGTGCTTCCTTCACCGCATACAACAGCGGCGAGGCTCAGCTCATTAAGGATGTTCCCACCGAGGAAATCCCGACTCTCAAGAAGGCTGCTGACGGCGGAGAATTCTATGTTGACACCAATCTCGGCACCTACTATCTCAGCATGAACCTTAACAAGGCTCCCTTCAACAACAAGAATGTCCGCAAGGCTCTTAACCTTGCAATTGACCGCGACTACATTGCAAACACCATAATGCAGGGCACATACTCCCCCGCCTATAACTTTGCAGGTCCCGGTGTTGTTGATAACGAGGGTATGTTCTTCGATAACGCAGTTAAGGAAAACGGCGGAGAGACCTATATCAGCAAGGATTATCAGGCTAATCTCGAGGAGGCTAAAAAGGCTCTCGCAGAGGCAGGCTATCCCGACGGTAAGGGCTTCCCGACCATCACTTATTCGACCAACGATACCGGCTACCACAAGGCTGTTGCTGAGTATCTTCAGCAGGTCTACAAGAAGGAGCTTGGCATCAACATGAAGATCGATGTTGTTGACTGGTCGTCCTTCACTCCTCAGCGCCGCGACGGTAACTATGAGATGGCTCGTAACGGTTGGGTCATGGACTACAACGACGCTTCCAATATGATCGAGCTGTTCTATTCGTCCAACGGCAACAACGACGGCAAATACAACAGCAAGGCTTTCGACGCCGCTATTGATAAGTCCAAGGTTGCCGATTCCAAGGCTCACTTTGATGCTCTCCACGAGGCTGAGAAGATCATGTCCGAGGATTATGCTTGCATCCCCGTTGCATACTACAACGACTTCTGGCTGCAGAGCCCGACCCTCAAGGGTACATGGCACAGCCCCTATGGCTACTGGTACTTCCAGTATGCTTATGTTGAGGGTTAAGTCATAATCCAAAGCCCAAAGCATAATTGAACGCTGCCCGTGTCACGCAAGTGGCACGGGCAGTTTTCGCTTTGCCTGTTTTTAGGTATCAGTTTTTCTGTATTTGGAGTGACTATGTGAATGCGATGCAGTAGGGCGGATATCGTTCGACGGCAAAATACATGCAGCTTGTAGGGTGCGGCGACCTCGACGCACCGATGCCGCATAGGTGGCACATAATCTTCACGAATATTTAATTTTAACACCGTAGGGACAGCCCTTGCGGCTGTCCGCTGTCGGCGCAGCCGATACAAAATCACATCGGCTTTGCAATTTGATTTTTGCGCCACAAAACATACCAACATTCCTCCAAATTTCACCGCTCTGTTGCCAAATTTCGCCGATTGTGCTATCATTGAACCGACAAAAAAACGGAGATGATAAAAATGACCGTTACCGAAAGATTTCTGAAATATGTTACCTTTGAAACCACTTCCGACGAGTCGAGCGATACCGTGCCCTCGACTGCGACCCAGCTCGTCCTTGCCGATTATCTCGTCGAGGAGCTTCGCGGCGCGGGAGTCGCCGATGCAATGCGCGACGAAATGGGCTATGTCTATGGGCATATCCCTGCGTCCGATGGCTGCGAAAATTGCCCGAAGATAGGGCTCGTCTCGCATATGGACACTTCGCCCGATGTCAGCGGCGCGAATGTCAAGCCGCAGATAATCAAATTTGACGGCACGAACGCCCCGATGGTTGGCGATGAATATATCGGGCGCGAGCTTATAGTTACCGACCACACGACTCTGCTTGGCGCGGACGACAAAGCCGGCGTTGCCGAGATAGTCGCCCTGTGCGCCGAAATCAACGCGAACAAAAACATCCGCCACGGTGCGCTGAGCATCTGCTTCACTCCCGATGAGGAGATTGGCTGCGGTGCGGATCACTTTGATTTTGCGCGCTTCAACGCCGATTTTGCCTATACTGTTGACGGCGGCGAGGTCGGCGGTATCGAGTGCGAAAACTTCAACGCCGCGGCCGCTGATATCACGGTTCACGGAGTCAACACCCATCCCGGAACCGCCAAGAACAAGATGAAAAATGCCGCGCTGTATCTCGCGGAGTTCGTCAATATGCTCCCCGCGTGGGAG
>OLQN01000935.1_pt1 | contig 23290 bp, 13 predicted proteins | sample 1673181 | NCBI WGS metagenome assembly OLQN01 (sample SAMEA3136763, study PRJEB25190) | human gut metagenome | biome: human gut; feature: human-associated habitat; material: faeces | place: Austria | collected 2013
TAGCCCAAGCTGGTCCCTGTCCTTTAGCGTTTGTTGTGTATGGTGTAGCAGGTGCAGATCCACCCCAGATAGAAGAACATCCTGTTGCGTTTGCGATGTACATTCTTTCGCCGAATAACTGAGTGATCAGTTTAGCGTAAGGTGTTTCACCACAACCAGCACATGCTCCTGAGAACTCAAGTAATGGCTGTCTGAACTGGCTTCCTTTAACGGAATCAGCTTTGAACTTAGCAAGTACTTCTTCTTTAGCTGGTAATTTCTGACCATAGTCATAAACTTCCTGCTGATCTCTCTGAGAATCTAATCCAGCCATTGTAAGAGCTTTTTCACCCTTCTTACCTGGACAGATGTTTACACAAGATCCGCATCCTAAACAGTCAAGAACTGTAACTGTCATAGCGAATTTGTATCCTGGCATTCCAGTCATATCAGCTGTCTTAGTAGCTGCTGGAGCTGCTGCTGCTTCTTCTTCTGTCATAGCTACTGGACGGATTGTTGCATGAGGACATACATAAGCACAGAAGTTACACTGGATACAGTTATCTGGATTCCAAGAAGGAACGTCTACTGCTACTCCACGTTTTTCAAATGCAGATGCACCTAAAGGCATATGTCCATCAACATAAGGCATTAAATCGCTAACTTTAAGAGCGTTACCTTCCTGTCCGTTAACGTAGTTCTGTACGTTGTTGATGTAATCAACAAGAGGTTTGTTATCTCCCTTAGCTTCAACGAATAAGCTTTCTGTTTCAGCGTCAGCCCATTCAGCTGGAACTGGTACTTCAACGATAGCTTTTGCACCAGCGTCGATCGCATCGTGGTTCATCTTAACGATAGCTTCACCCTTCTTGCTGTAAGAAGCTGTTGCAGCGTCTTTCATGTATTTGATTGCATCTTCTTCAGGGATGATTCCTGATAATTTGAAGAATGCAGACTGTAATACAGTATTGATACGTCCACCAAGTCCGATTTCTTTACCGATCTTGATACCGTCAATGATATAGAACTTAATGTTGTGTTTAGCTAAGTAAGCTTTTACCTGTCCTGGAAGATGTTCTCCAACTTCTTCTGGAGCCCAGCTGCAGTTTAACAGGAATGTTCCACCGTCTTTTAAGTCCTGAACCATGTTATATTTTGTTAAATATGGTGCACAATGGCAAGCAACAAAGTCAGCTTTGTTGATCAGGTATGTTGATTTGATTGGGTCATCTCCGAAACGTAAGTGGGACATTGTAACACCACCGGATTTCTTAGAATCATAATCAAAGTATGCCTGAGCATATTTGTCTGTATGGTCACCAATGATCTTGATAGAGTTCTTGTTAGCACCAACAGTACCGTCTGCTCCAAGTCCCCAGAATTTACATGCTACGATGCTGTCTGGAGCTGTAACAGGTGCTTCTCCTCTTTCAAGAGATAAGTTTGTAACATCATCCACGATAGATAATGTGAATTCGTTTTTATCAACGTTTTCGAATGTAGCGATGATATCAGCTGGTGTAGTATCTTTAGAACCTAATCCATAACGTCCACCGTTGATTGTGCAGCTTTCGAATTTTGTTCCTCTTAATGCGTTAACAACATCAAGGTATAATGGTTCTCTTGCTCCAGGCTCTTTAGATCTGTCTAATACGTTGATAACTTTTGCTGTATCAGGGATTGCTTCTACTAATTTCTCAGCAACGAATGGTCTGTAAAGACGAACTTTAACAACACCGACTTTTTTACCCTGTTTCATTAAGTAATCGATTGTTTCGTCGATTGTTTCACAAACAGATCCCATAGCGATGATTACGCTCTCAGCGTCTTCAGCTCCATAGTAGTTGAATAATTTATAATCTGTTCCGATCTTAGCGTTAACCTGATTCATGTAATCTTCAACGATTGCAGGGAAAGCATTATATGTTGAGTTAGCTGCTTCTCTTGCCTGGAAGAAGATGTCTGGGTTCTGAGCTGATCCACGAAGAACTGGATGTTCTGGGTTTAAGCACTCAGCTCTGAATTTGTCGATTGCTTCATAATCAACCATATCTGCAAGATCATCATAATCCCACATTTCGATTTTCTGAATTTCATGAGATGTTCTAAATCCATCGAAGAAATGTAATACAGGAACACGTCCTTTAATTGTTGCTAAATGAGCTACTGCTCCTAAGTCCATAACTTCCTGAACACTAGAGCTGCAAAGCATTGCGAAACCTGTCTGACGACATGCATAAACGTCAGAGTGGTCACCAAAGATGTTCAGTGCGTGAGATGCAAGTGCACGAGCAGATACATCAAATACGCAAGGCATCTGTTCACCAGCGATCTTATACATGTTAGGGATCATTAATAACAGACCCTGAGATGCTGTATAAGTAGTTGTTAATGCACCAGCTGCTAAAGAACCATGTACAGTTCCTGCTGCTCCTCCTTCAGACTGCATTTCAACTAATTTTACAGGATGTCCGAAAATATTTTTCTTTCCCTGTGTTGCCCACTGGTCAGTTGACTCTGCCATTGGTGAGGATGGTGTAATAGGATAAATTGCTGCAGCTTCTGTAAAAGCATATGATACGTGTGCAGCGGCTGTGTTACCATCCATGGTTTTCATTTTTCTTGCCATGTTCTCTTCCTCCTAAAAAATCTCGTGTGAATATATTCACACATTGTTAATCTCTACGTCCACCTAGCATATGGGCGTAGAAAATATCACTACAACTTTCACAAGTTGCTTAAAACATAAACAAAGCTGTATACATATAACTTTTGTATACAGCTTTATTCTACATTATTTGCACAAGTTTTTAAAGAGATTTTTATGTATTTTTAGGTATTTTTTTTTGTACGCCAAAAAAATAACAATCTTTTTGAATCCTTAGTAAAATACTCAAGATTTTGAATTCGTTGTATTTGTGCTATTTGTACTATTTTTATCTTTTGTGCTTGTGCTTTTCGCATTCTTATGTTCATCGAATGTTTTTGTGAAAATATGAGTTCCCTTTTTGCTTCCGTCAGTTCTATAATATAGGTAATCATGTTTCTTCGGATGCATCGCAGCCTTAATCGCCGTGTCTGACGGATTACAGATCGGACCTGCTGGTAATCCTTTTATAACGTAAGTATTATACACCGTTTTCACTTTCAGATCTTTATAATAAACTTTCTTCGCGTTATATAATCCATTTGTTGTGGTATACAAAACGGTCGGATCGATCTGAAGTCTCATTTTCGCTGCAAGGCGATTCTCAATGACTCCTGCGATCATCGGACGTTCTGACATATTGCTTGCTTCACGTTCGATCATTGATGCGATCGTCATGATCTCTGCCATAGAACGCTTTCCTTTATAAGACTTCGCAAGTGCTGAATATTTCATATCGAAATTATCAAGCATCTTCTGGATCAGATCTTCTGGTTTGGAACTTTTGTAAATCTTATAAGTATCCGGATACAGATAACCTTCTAATTTGTACTTTGTTCCCTTCTTTGGGTCAATGTCTTTAATAAAATCGTTTTTATACTGATCTGTATTCTTCGCAGCCTTTATAAATTCATCTGCTTTAAAGACTTCCTGTTTCTCTAGTCGTTTTGCCATCATATCAATGGAATATCCTTCCGGGATCATGACTGTGACGACTCTTCTTGCCTCTGCAAGTTTTCTGGCCTCTTCTGCTTTCTGCTGCCTGTAAGCCATATATTTTCTTCCAGCAAATATACCTCCTGCCACAATGACCACTAGTAAAATGATGACTCCAATGACAAATGGAGCTCTGGAACGATTTCTTCTTCCACGTCTGCGCCCCCTTCTGCGCCTTCTGGAATTATGATCAAAATCTAAATATAAATCCATGATGTCCTCCCAAATTTTTATTATCGTATGATTTTAAAATCATACTGTGTTCCTATGCTATTATACTCGCATTTTGTAGAAATAAAAGCTTTTTCATTAAATTTTGTTCATATTCTTAACTTTTTTGTAATTTTTGTGTAAAAATATGCATATTTTGGATTGTAACTCTTCTGGTCAAACTGCTGTACTTTTTTTAGTATTTCCATTATAATCAAAGCATAGCCGTAAACGGCAAAAGATTATAAAATATAGAAAGGAATTTCATATTATGGCAAATCCAATTGTAACGATCACTATGGAAAATGGTGATGTAATGAAAGCAGAATTATATCCGGAGATCGCTCCGATCACTGTTGAGAACTTTGTAAATCTTGTAAAAGACGGTTTCTATGATGGTTTAACTTTCCATCGTATCATCAACGGATTTATGATCCAGGGTGGATGCCCATTAGGTACAGGAACAGGTGGTCCTGGACATACGATCAAAGGAGAGTTCAGCCAGAACGGTGTGATCAACAACTTAAAACACACTCCTGGTGTTTTATCCATGGCTCGTTCTATGATGCCTGATTCTGCCGGATCACAGTTCTTTATCATGCACAAAGCTGCTCCACATTTAGATGGACAGTACGCAGCATTTGGTAAGATCATCGAAGGAATGGATGTTGTAAATAAGATCGCTGAAGTTGCAACAGATTATTCCGATAAACCATTAGAACCACAAGTTATGAAGACTGTAACTGTGGAAGAATAGTCAACTATATCCTTACAGCACAGAGCCGGACCATCAATCTTCATTTGTATCCGGCTCTTAATTTTTATAAATATTTAGATGGGGAATGATAATATGAGTGAAAACAACAAACTAATCTTTCTGGATGTCGATGCGACTTTGTACAGTAAAGAACAGCGTCTGGTTCCAGAATCTACGATCAAAGCGATCCATGAAGCACAGGAAAATGGTCATAAAGTCCTGATCAACACTGGACGACCTCTTGTTTATTTTGAAAAAGAGATTCTCGATATTGGCTGCGACGGTTATCTTTGTTCTAACGGAGTTCACATCCTTCTTGATGGCGAAACGATCTATCACAAAACAGTCCCTGAAACAGTGGTCGAACAGATCAAACGGATTTGCGAAGAAAACAATATCTATGGAACCTTTGAAGGGGAAAAATGTTCTTATTTCCGCGATCATAATGTTGACTTTCATCCACATTATGGATTTATGATCACTGCTTTTGACCTTGCTCCTTATATGGCGCATGAGTTTACATGGGATCATGTTGAAAATCCTGATAAAGCCATTGTATTTACAGGCCCTGGAAGCAATGCCTCTGGTTTTGTAGATGCTCTTGACAGCATTTCTGATGCCATGGATTATATTCGAATTGATGATACCCAGTATGAGATTTTATTAAAAGATCATGATAAAGGAACTGGTCTTACATATGTCGCTGATCATCTCAATATCTCTACAGATGACTGCTACGCGTTTGGAGATAGTAATAACGATATCTCCATGTTTAAAGCTGCTGGCCATGGAATTGCTATGGGAAATGCCTGTGATGAGTTAAAAGAAATTGCGGAATATGTTACAGATTCCGTAAATGATGATGGGATTTATCATGCATTTAAACATTACCATTTGATTTAATATATTAAATTCTATATCTCCTTCTCAAATTTATATCTTTTATCTTTTTGTATACATAAATATATTGTATAATAAATGTATCAATTGCTGGATAATTTGACTTAATCTGAGAGGGGGATTTTTATGATCGCAAGTTTTTCTTACTATATGTTGAATATATTCTTTACGATTGGACCGCTGAATATGCTTTTCCGAGTCTTTCCAAGTGAAAATCGGACATTACGAAGTGTTCACATCACATCGGTTTTATACCTGTTTATTTTTTCATGGATGATATTCGTTCCTCCCTCTGTCGCAAGTAAATACAGCATGCTACTGATCTATCCGTTTACTGCGTTTAGTTTTTTCTTTTTTCTTGGTGGTACAAAATCTTTCAAGTTTATTTCATTCTGTCTGTTTTTTAATTCCATTTTACTGATTGAAGGTATCTCTGCCACTATTTTATCCCTAATCGGCCTATTATTCCCGAAACTCCATATTGTAAGTGTTTTCATCGGACTTGACGGCAATCAGCTTTCTGTATCATTACTTTGTATTTTGGAGATTATCACTTATATGATCATTTTTTCATATATTGTTCATTTTATAAAGCATCATGCTTACTTAATGCAAATATCACTTCTGGTCGGTTTATTACTGCCGATCATTCTTGATAATATTCTGATGATCATTCCAAACACATTACATTCCGTTTTCGTATATCTGATCCCATCACTGACATGCTCTTATGGCATCTGGCGTTTATTTAAACATGGGATAACACTCCTTGTACATTCTGAAGAAGAAAATATCCGCCAGCAACATCATCTTGATATGGTTCAACAGGAAATCGAACATTTACATTCTCTTGATAATGAATACAAAAAACTTTATGTATGGAACCACGATATGGCAAATCATCTCCTGGCTCTTTCTTTATTGGCAGAGCAAGAGAAATATGATCAGGCACTTTCTTATATGAAACAAATGCAGGAGAAGGGAGACGAGCTATAATGAATCAAATGAAATCACATAAAATACAATCCGTCTTAACTTTTATTTATATATTTCTCATTCCTTTTACGGCTGTACTCTATCATTGTCTGCTTACCACAGAAGCATTTCAGAAATATTTTCCTATAGACGCTGTTCAGCCATATTTATCTTTTTTCTTTAATTTTTTTATGGTACTGTGTCTTCTTTCCTTTATCAGTATCATTATCACTACTTGTAATAATGTAAAAAAAGAAATCGACTTGAAAATGCTTGATTCAACACAGCAGACAATTTTAAAACAGGAGAAAGAAATTGAAACTTTAAGAACTAAGATTCTTGAAAAGCAATCCTATATCCATTCACATATCGACCTTGCGATCAATCTGTGTGAATCTGGAAATTATGATGATATGACAACTTTGATTTCTTCACTTTCCTCCCATGTGAAGAGAAATTATCCTGATACTTATTGCAAGAATGCTTTGTTGAACACTTTGCTGCAAGAGAAAAAAGCAATTGCCGATCAGTTAAATGTCAAATGTGAATTTCGGATTCTTCTTCCAGATCATTTTGATCAGACTTTTTCCGATTTCACGATCACCAGCATTTTTTCAAATCTGCTTGATAATGCTTTGGAAAGCTGCAAAAACTGCCATAAGCTTTATCCACAAGATGATTCTTTATTTATCGAATTGTCAACAGATTTTAAGGCAAATATGTTTATGATCCGTATGAAAAACTCTAAAGACCCTAAAAATATTTTCTTAAATAAAACAACCAAAGAAGATTCTTCATCTTTGCATGGGCATGGTCTTTCTATCATAGAAAGCATTGTCAAAGACTATGATGGAACCTGCCAGTGGAATGATGATGGAGATTGTTTCGTGTCATTAATCATGTTGAAACATACATAAAAAACGATTTATATGTAATATTCGTTTTCTTCATAACTTTCTATTCGTTGTATAATAATATTATCTGTAGAAACACATATGATCATTGAAAGGAGGGGAATGTGTTCTATGATTTCAGGTCTGTTTTATTACATGGTAACCATATTTAATATTATTTTTCCATTTCATATATTATTAGAACGATTTTCACATAGAACCTTCTCTCCTTCATTTTATCGGAGATTATGGATTTTTTATGCTGTCTTACTGTCATGGATGATCTTTGTTTCGACATCAACATCCGCTACATTTACAGCATTTTTTATTTACCCATTATGGATCTTTCATATCTTTTTCTTTCTTACAGAAGATCGGTCCTTTCAGGTATTCTTATTTTTTATTTTTTGTATCAGTATGATTTTTATTGAAGCGATTGCTGTTGGTATCTTGATGGTTTTTAATTTTATATTTCCACAGCTTCATTTAGCTGTTTTATATGTAGCACTGAGCGGAAATACGATTTCCATTGTTCTATGTTCTATCTCGCAGATGATCCTGGATATTTTATTATTACCTCGAATTTTTAATATGATTGAACGCAATCGGCACCTGATCAATATAAAGTTATTCTTCTTTCTTGGTCTTCCTGTCCTTTTTATGGTTATTGCAGGAAATATTTTTATGTCCATGCCTGAACCTTCATTTTCGTATGGATGGTTTATCATTGCTTCTGTAATCATTTCCATAATCTCATGGAATTTATTTAATCATGGACTAACTTTGCTGAAAGAATTAGAAGAACAACATTTGAAAGAAGCGCACCAACGTCTGACCTTAGAAAAAGAAATCCATCATTTGCATACACTTGATGACGAATATCAGAAACTTTATCGTTGGAACCACGATACCTCAAATCATCTTCTTGCCCTTTCCTTGCTTGTGGAACATGGCGAATATGAACAGGCATTATCCTATATTCAAGAACTGAAAGACTCTGAAGGGAAACATTATGAAACATCCGAATCTGTATAAAATTGAAAAATATATTATTCTTATTTGTATTTTTTCGATCCCGCTGCATGGAATCGTGACAAATTATATGCGCCACAATCCGGCATTGTGGAACCACTTTTTTCATGAATATTATCATATTTTCTTCTATGATTATATGTCTCTTGCAATGATCATAGCATTTGGTTCCTTTATCGGTCTTGTATTCCATATTTGCAAAAATACCCGTAAAACTGCTGACTTTAAAGATGCAAAGAGCACACATCAGATAATGCAGAAACAACAGCATGAATTAGAAAATCTAAAAAAGACGATCCTTGAAAAGCAGGCGTATATTGACCAATATTTGGACTTTGCCATGGAACTTGGAAAGAATGCACAATACGAAGAAATGGCTGTATTGATTTCTTCTCTCACATCACATGTGAAAAGAAATTATCCGGATTCTTTTTGTAAAAATGCTTTATTAAATACATTACTTCAGGAAAAAAAAATCGTTGCTGACCATTCAAAAATTCATTGTCAGTTTCGCGTCATCCTGCCAGAGCATTTTGATTCTTATTTTTCGGATCTTACGATCACAAGCCTTTTTTCAAACTTATTAGATAATGCGATCGATGCCTGCCGCTTATGCGATCCCTCGCAAACAGATCTATTTATCTCGCTGACAACGGATTTTCGGGCAAATATGTTTATTGTACATATGCAAAACAGTAAAAACCCTAATGAGATATTTGCACACCACACAACAAAAAAAGAATCCTGTGTTCTGCATGGCCACGGATTAACTATTATAGAAGATATCGTTTCACAGTACCATGGAACTTACAAATGGCTTGATGAAGGGAATTTATTTTCTTCTCATCTTCTGTTCCAGCTGCCAAGCGATTGAATACATACAAAGGAGATTTATAAATGATCCATATTGCAATCTGCGAAGATGACCCAATCTATCTACATGAACTTGAAAAAACTATCAAAGAAACAAAAGGACTTTCTGCCGAGATTCACCCTTGTTCCTCCCCAGAGGAACGTTCTAAATTATATGGGAAGAATTTTGTTCCTTATGACATCGTCTTAATGGATATCGAACTTCCTGAAAAGTCCGGCATTATCTTATCTAAAAAAATCTTGCAGGCAGACGCCTCGACACAGATTATCTTCATCACACAATATCGTGAATACTGCAGTGATGTGTATGAGACGGAACATGTATATTTTATTCATAAGTCCGATGTTAAACAATATCTGCCTCGTGCGATTGAGAAAGCAATCTTCAATCTTAAGCAACGCAAAAATAACTATCTGACAATCTCATGGAACCGCAGAGAACATAATATTCTGTTAGATGATATTGTCTACATGGAGCGTAATCTCCGTACGACAACCATTTATTGTACATCTTCCACTTATCATACCTCTGAGAAACTTGCCCTGTTACTTGAGCGTCTAAACCAGAATTTCATCTGCTGCCATAGGAGCTATCTGATCAAGCTAAATCAGATTACGGATTTTGAAAATAATCTTGTGACTTTGGCTGGACAATATAAGATTCCAGTCAGCCAGAAGAGAGCGGTGGAGGTTAAGAAACAGTTTTTGAATATGTTTATAAAGTAGAGAGTTTTTATATCTCTACTTTTTTTCTATGCAATAAAAAAACAGCCAGAAATCACACCTTCTTCAAATATCTCTTGTGACTTCCAGCTGTTTCCTTGTTCATAAGATCGTCAATTTCCTATTCTTTATTTAATTTTAATCTTCACGGTTGCTTTCTTTCCACTTCCATCCGTTGCCATTGCTGTAATCTTCACTGATTTCTTCTTTCCTGCTTTTGATGCCTTTACTTTTCCTGATGCGGATACTGTTGCATATTTAGGATTGCTGCTTGTCCATTTCAGTTTCTTGTTGGCTCCTTTGCTTGCTGTGACTTTGGCTTTTAGTTTCAGTGTCTTTCCTGCTTTCACCGTTTTCTTCCCAGAAATCTTAACTTTCTTTACGACTCCTTTCATGACTTTGATCGTAAATGTTGCTTTCTTTCCGCTTCCATCGGTTGCCTCTGCTGTAATCTTTACTGTTTTTCCCCCAGCTTTTTTCTTGATCGTTACGACTCCGTTTTTATCCACAGTTGCAACTTTTGAATTACTTGTTATCCACTTTAATGTTTTATTGGAAGCATTCTTTGTGATGTCTGCTGTTAATTTAATCTTCTTTCCTGCTGCAATCTTTGTTGAAATCGCTGACAGTTTGATCTGGCTGACTTTTATCTGCTGTGTCTGCGGAGTTGTTGTTTGTGCTGAGTTCTGTTTCGGTGCTGGTTTCTGCTCTGGTGTCGGTTTCTGCTCTGGTGTCGGTTTCTGCTCTGGTGTTGGTTCTGGCTCTGGTGTTGGTTCTGGCTCTGGTGTTGGTTCTGGCTCTGGTATTGGATCTTCTTTAGAATCTGGTTTAGTCTCATCATAATCTAACATTTTTTCCGCTACATATGGAGCTCTATATTTCCATATAGTTCCATCTTTTCGAATCAGCAGTGTATCACTTGATGAAATTTTTTTCATATCCACCACATCTGTCAAAATAAGATTTCCATAAATGTAGGCTGTTCCATCATCCGAAATTCCAGTAAAGTGACTATTTGTATAGGATATCTTCTTTTTTGTATAATACAACTTATCGTCCTTTTCCGTCCAATCTTCATCAAAGTAATACCAGTCACCATTCATATCCTGATATATACTTGAATCATATGGCGTTAACTGTTTTACATTATCCGCAATTTTAACAAATGTATATCCTTCATCACTATAACAATAGTACGTATACAAAGTATTTCCATCCATAAAGTACGGATTATTATTTCCATCTCGTACCATTTTTAATTTTCCATCAAATATTTTGACACTTTTTCTCGTCTTCCAATCATATTTAATCGTTGTACCATTCTTTAGCACATAATAATCGGATGATAACATGGTTTCTACATCTGATAAGACAGGATTCTGTTCTTTTATGCGCTTCACTGTCCCATCTTTGTACAAGATGACATAATCATCTGACCTTCCATATTCATCAAATATCTTCAGATCTTTTACATTATCTTGTATCTTTTCTGGTTTATTCTGTTGATTTATGCGATACAATATTCCTTCTTTTGTTAAAAAGCAATTATTTTCTGTCTTTTCAATATCTAAATCTTGTTTTTTTAACTGCGTATTTCCTATTGCTGTATACAACTCATTTTCTTTGGAAATCTTTGTTTTCAATACAAAATAATCGTCATCACAATATACATAATTGGCAACATACGACTTGGCATTCACAGCTAATTTTTCTTTTGAATTCAGATCATAAACCACTCCATTTCCCTGCACAACATTTACTCTGGAATCAGGATATCCATTTTGCGTCAATTTTGGTAATTCATCTGTTTTTCTCTCTGTGCCTGCTGGCTCTAGATCCTTTCCATTTTGAACTTTAACATGAATCGTTTTTGTGGCTTTCCCATCTTTTGCTTTTGCTGTGATTGTAACATCAGTTTCACCTCGTTTTATACATTCTCCGTACTTGTTAATAATCGCACTATCATTCGCTTTATATGTATAAATACCATTGTCATCATCATCATCTAAACCTATAACGGAAACATATCCAATTGAATCATCTAAATTTTCTTTTTCTTGCAATGCTAAGTCTGTAAATTTTTGATAATCTAATAACTGCTTTGCAGAAACATTTTTTGACACAACTAAATTAGAAATTATATTGCGGTCCAATGTAGAAATATCCGTAACTTTAGGGCATTCCCCTATTCCTAAATCTTCTAGGTTTTTTAGCTTGGAAATCGGTGAAATATCTTCCAGATTATTTGATGATAATGTTAAGAATTCCAGATTTTTAAGATTCTTAAAGGAATTTATATTATCAAAATCTCCTGTTAATTCTAAATATATAAGTTCTTTTAATTGTCCAATCGTAGAAACATCTTTTTGATCTACTCCTTTTAGATTGAGAAATTTTAATTTTTTTAAATCTTTTAATGCATCTATATTTTGAACTCCATCATCTGAATCAATCTTTAGATTTTCTAAGTTTTTAATCTGATCGATTCCTGAAAGATCTACTTTATCACAGTCTTCGACTTCAACTTCCTTAATATCTTTTGCCTCATCTTTTGTTAAATAACCATCTTTATTTTTATCTCCCTGCCTTAACAGCTCATTATATAAATACAAATCGGATATCACTACCGCATCATCTGGTGCTGGCTCTACTTTTAATGCAATTTTTTTTACTGCTTCTTCCTCCTCATCTTCATCTGAGATAAAAATTAAATTTGAATTTTCTGTCGCTTTTAGTATCAAATCTTCATTGACCTTATTAACCTGTAGTTTGTTTTCATCCTCTGAATATACATTTATATCAAACTCTGTATTACCAATCTTAATCATGTTTTTAGGTTTAAGCACAACTCTGCAAGCAATACCCTTTTTTACTTTTTCTGGATCTAATCGCAAAATATCCAATCTATCTTTTAATGGTACACCCGTACCATCTAATTTTAAAGATTCCAAATGACTCATATTCTTTGCAAAATCAAGCTTTGTAATTTCTGCATTATCTTCCAAATCTATTGATTCACAATTCACCGCCTGATTCACTCCCTGCATATCTTCATCTGTCAGATTATGATCATATGCATACAGGTAATTTACTTCTTTTATCTCTTGTGAATCAATCTGACCATCTTTATTCTTGTCAACTAAATTTTCGTCTTTATCTTTTAATCTGCTATATACAACATAAGACTTTAAAGGAACGACTCCACTATCAGCTTTTTTCACAGTAAACTTTGTCCATGGTGTTTTTATAGTTTCATCTGAATTTTTTAATCGGATTGTTGCTCTTATTTTGACACTTCCTTCTTTTTTTGCAACTGGGACATATTTAGTCTCTTTAATTTCATCCTCTTCTTCGTCATCTTTGTATTCTTTTTTCTTTTCTATTTCCAAAATTGAACTATCTTCCAAATATTCCTCGTCATCTTCCGTCCAATTTGAACCCTCATCGATATATTCAAAGAATACATTTTCTATTTGATCTGATTGAATTCCTTGAAAATCATATGACTTAAAACTACCTATTTTTGTAGTCAGCGATGACGAATCAAATGAAACTGTCGTTGTTTTTTCTTGTACATTTTTGTTCTCTGCCGTCTGTGCTGCCATGATCATTGTATTATTTGATAACAGCATAGACAAACTCACAATATAAACCAGTATCTTTTTCATAATGTTTCTCCTCCGTTCTTAAAATTGTGATTTATCACCTTGTGTTTTATAGTTTCGATTATAATAATCCCTTATCTGTTCCAGATAATTTTGGTAATTACTATCAAATTGAAGAATCGATTCATCTTTCAAATGATTTGCAATCGGATTTGTTTGCGTGTTTATTTTCTCTATGTATTGCTGTATCCAGAGCAATTCTTCTAAATACTGTTTCATCCCTTTTGTATCTGAATCTGCTTGCTTTTCTTGTAGAATACATGCCAATTTATCAATATAATCTTCGTAAACTGCTATATCATATTTTCGATTTTTGATTTCCTGCCTTTTATAACGCACCATAGCGTTATAGTTATTTTCCCCATATGCAATTTCCGCTTTTACCCCATATGCCTGACTAATTCTTTTATTTGAATGAATCAATTTGTCCGCCGATTCTTCTGCCTGATTCTTATCAGTTTCTTTTGATAGTTGTTTCATCCTGGCCGTTGTAAGCTCTGGCATGATCTTTAAGGCTTGTTTATATTTTCCTTGATATTCCAAGGAAGTTCCTATTCCTGCCCGTAAAGACAACACAAAACCTACAAATGTTAGCAAACAAAAGATTTTTATTTTCTTCAGTTGCAACTCCTTCTTTTCTTTGCATTGCATACACACGATAACAATCATCCCGATTGAAAGAAATTGAAGATTAAAATCCAAACAACTATGAATTGCTATGATCACTAACAAATGTTTTTGTAAATCTTGACTACTCTTTTCATAAATACTTTGAATAAATAATATAACTGCCAAGATCATTGCAATCATTCCACCATCAAGCCCAATTTGTAGGAAATCATTATGTACAAATTTTGTTGTGTATGCCGCACTTTGCACGGATGGCTGCAAAAAATAGTATCCCATATATCCTAAACCTGCTGGCCTTTTTAATAGCATTTTCAAGCCATCGATCTGATATAGAATTCTTCCCCATAATGTGCTGTTGTGTGTGAAAATCGTAAGATATCTTCCTATATTCTGATAACTTCCAGTAATCACAATTCCTATGATTGTCAATCCTATGATCCAGCTAGTCATAACGAATATCGTTACACGATTTTTCTTATCCACGATAAAAAATAAAAGATAATTTATGATCATCAAAAAAAAGACAATCCTGCTTCCTGTAAACAAAACTGCTGTAGTAAGTATATACAATTTTATATACCACAGCTTACCTTTCTTTTTTTCATATAGCAACACAATGATCCCTATTAACAGGTACAATGCAAAGGTATTTGAATACTGAAAAAATCCCCCTAATCTTGACGCTTGAAAAAATGTATGTTTCCATGGTGTGATGTATGAAATCATTGATATGACCGCCATCACACTTGCAATCATTGGAATCTGCTCTAAGAGTTCAATTCTTTCCTCATATTGAATCTGCTCTACTAGTACTAAAAATTCCAGTAATGCGATCACTTTGATCAACCCGAGCTCACTCATTCCAGAATCTATTCCATAAAAAACAGTTCCAACATAACATAGCATTATGCCGGTAACTATTATACATATTGTTTTCTCTGGTAGTATGATCTTCTTATTTTGAATTGCGATGTATAACAAACATACTTGCCAAATTACTGCCATTGCAAAAATAATCCAATCATAAAATCCTCCATATATAAATGGAACAAGTATCCATGATCCTTTTATGATTTTTATTATGCTTTGATTTTTCACGTTATGTATCCTCTTTTTGCATAGCTATATCGTTCTGTAAATTAATATGTTTCGATTACACAAGGCAATAAAAGTCTATCATTAAAACCTTTTTCATATAATCTTCCTCCTGTCAGTATTCTCATTTAACTTTTTTCTTCTTGATATTTCCCCATGGTCCATAATATTTATGTCCATTCTCTGTAATATAGGCTCTGGCTCGAAAATAATAAGTTCCTTTTTTCATGTAGTATGTAACGTTTTTTGCTTTTTTCATATTCTTTTTCTTTGAATATTTTATCTGAATTCCATCACGCTCTCCAGGATCTTTCATGCTCACATTCACAAATCTTTTCTTTGCTGAATATGTTGATTTTGATGTTTTGATCTTTGTAATCTTTACTTTCTTTGGAGTTACGATCACTCTGCATTCTGCTTTGATATCATCATTTGATGTTGCATAAATTGTTGTAGCACCTGCCCTGATTCCTTTGACTACACCATTAGAAAATACTGTTGCAATCCTTGTCCAATCTGATTCCCATTTAATTCCTTTATCTGTCGCATTATTTGGAGAAATATACGCATTAATCTTCGCTGTTTTTCCAGTTCCAATTACTTTTTGTTTTGCAGAAAGTTTCAAATTTGTTACACTTGTGATCATTGTAATTTTGAATTTATAGATTCCACTTTCTGTATTCCAAAACAATCCGTTTCCACCAAATCTCGCGAAGTAAGTCCCTGGTTCTAATTCTTGTGTTACAGTACCTGATGGATCTCCCAACTGGTCACGTGTAACTTCCTCTTGGGCATCTGATTTCATAATGCAAAGAATCAGATCATTTTTCTGTTCTGTTTCAATCTTTACTCTGCTTTTGTATGGAACCACAAATCTGTAGTAATTAAAATGTGGCTTCTGTGCCATTAACCCTGTATATTGCTGTCCATAGTTCACATTGATTGCTCCACTTGGATTTTCAATTGCTGAAGTAACTTCTGATCCAATCGGTGTATACTTTGCCTGCACAGCTACTTGTGTTCCACTAACACCATTTGCATCAATCTGAATATAATACGTTCCTGCATAAAAGTAATAATTTTTTATCTTTGTTGCTGGAACACCGATACTTTCGATTTCAAAGTCATCATATTCTTCTGAAAATAAAGAATCCGTAACTTTAAATTTTGGACACGTTGTTCTTGCCTGATTGTTTGTATTCGTTATTGTTAGCAATACTTCTCCTGGTTGTGATAATACCAGTTTCAAATATTTTTTCTGTGTACTGTAACTCATCGTACAGTATGTTGGTGAACTTCCATTTAACGGAACCTGTGTTGATGAAACCAGATCCGCCTTTACTTCTTTTGCTTGTCCTGATCCTATGATTCCTATAATACATAAAATCAGAAGTAAGAATAGTTTCTTTGCCTTTTTCATATGAACTTCCTCCTCTTTTAATATTTTTAGTATATCATTTTCTTTATATTGGGGTGTTTATTATGCATGAATAAGGAGTTATATGTCATATAAAATAGATAAATAAAAGAAGGATACTACATTTGTAATATCCCTCTCTCAAGTCTTATATTCTTTTATAAAGTTTCCACACGACATTTATGATTTTTTGATTTCTTATCATAACTGATTCCTACAGCCAAAATTTTGTTTTCCTTATCTTCTCCAAGTCTTCCTCTCAATTTCAGATCATATTGTTTTTCTTTGATCTGCTCAATTGCTTCTTCTGGCGATGCATCTACTTTTAGTTCCAGAATCATTCCTGGATATTCACTTTGGTTATTCGGATAAAAAATAAAATCTACAAAACCAGTTCCTGATTTATCTTCTCGTTCCACACGATAATAATCTCTGGCTGTCAGATACACAAGGTTCACGATTGCAGCCAATTCCACTTCATGGTTATATGACAGGATCGGAACTTCGGTATTATGGGCGTATGATAAAATATCTTCCATTGTTTTGGTGTCATTATAAATTGTTGCTTCTAACATTTTTCTTGAATGTTTCGCCAATTGATGGATATATCCCATGGATGGTTCTTTCTGAAGCATCTCTCCAAAACGATCCATCAATTCTTTGTTTGGAATACTGACCTTACCATCCTTATATGTCAAAAATCCATAGACGACCATGGCTGAAAAAATCTCATCTCTTGTTGTCAGATTCATTGATACTGCAGCATATTCTCTTACCTTTGCAGGAACAGATTCGCCTGATACCATTAATGCTACATCATCTCTGACATCATCAACGTTATGTTCAATATAGGAAAATATTTCATCATATGGTCCTGAATTTGTCCAGTAGTTTCCTAGATTGTTATTCGTCAATGCTACAACAACGGATCTTGGGTTATAAATCCGTTTACCGTTCTTGATATAATATCCATCATACCAGGTTCTTAAATCTTCTCTTGTTAAATGCTGATTCTCCGTACGTTCCTGATATCGTTTAAATAATTCATCCACTTCCTCATCTGTAAATCCAAAAGTATCACTGAATTTCTCTTCTTCTACCATTGTGTATTCTACGAACATATTTAGTTTTGACCCACTGGAATATTTGGCAATTGGGAGAATTCCTGTCATGTAAGTCATCTTGACATAGGACTGATCTTTTAATAACGCACTTAAAAATGTCAGGTATTCGTTCTTATCTCTCTCCGTCATAAACCATTCATGAAAAATATAGTCCCATTCGTCAAACACAAAGATAAACTCATCTCTGGTTCTTTCATGAATCTTTCTTAAAAGGTCTTTTGTCGCATTTTCAAAATCTAAATTTAACTGTGGGTATAGTTCCTGCAGATCTTCCTTTAATAATTTATGTACTCGCCGAATATACGCTTTGTAGCCTTCGCATTCATCTGGCATCTCACTGAAATTGATCTGAATCACTTTGTATTGATTTAGATGTTTTTTATAATCTGGGTCTTTTGCAATCTTAAGATTGTCAAATATATCAGAAGAATCGATGGAGCTGCTAAAAAATGATGCGATCATATTGGTCATGACCGTCTTTCCAAAACGTCGCGGTCTGGTAATGCAAATATGTTCGTTCCCTGCATCTATCATCTGAAACAATTCTTTTAATGCCATTGATTTATCCACAAAATATGGATTCATAAAAGCACTCCTATATAAAGTTTTCGGTGCCGCACTGTCCATATAAAATCCCATGTTTCTTCCCTCCTGGGGGTATTTTTTATTTTCTTCCATATAATTTTTATCTCCTTTTATTTTATCAAATATAGTTTCGAGCTGCAATGATTTTGGCGAGGAGACATCCTCTTGTCGAACTTTTCATAGACTATTAAAAGATCTGTAATCTAAGATTGTGTTTAGATGTTTTGTTTAGATTTATACATATATTACCATTTATTATTATTTTTGTAAATAATGACTTAAAAGAAAAGCAGCTAGAAATCTTAAATTTATGGTTTCTAACTGCTTTTTCTTTCAACCTTTTCTTTCAATAAATATCAGCGATTACTTTACTATTTAATTTTAATTGTAACCGTCTTGCTCTTTCCGCTTCCATCCACTGCTCTTGCTGTGATCTTTACGGATTTTTTCTTTCCAGCTTTGTATGTTGTTACGGTTCCTTTGGAAGAAACTTTCGCATATTTTGTATTGCTGCTTGACCATTTTAATGTTCTATTTGCCCCTGAAGATGCGCTTGTTTTTCCTTTCAGATATAACTTCTTACCAGCTTTTACTGATTTAACTCCGGAAATGTAGACTTTCTTTACGATACCTTTCTTGATATAGATCTTATATGACGCTTTCTTACCACTTCCGTCTTTGGCTGTCGCTGTGATTGTTACTGTTTTTCCACCCATTTTCTTCTTCGTTGTAACGACACCGCTGCTGCTGACTGTTGCAACTTTGGTATTGCTTGATTTCCACGTAACACCTTTATTGTATGCATTGGATGGTGTTACGGTCGCCTTTAATGTTACTTTCTTACCAGTTGCGATCTTGTTAGATGTTGTTGTTGTGATCGTGATCTTGCTGACTTTGATATTTTCTACTGTTACGATGCAGTACATTACATTTCCGTCAGATGTTATTGCCGTAATAATTGCTTTTCCTGCAGCCTTAGCTGTTAATTTACCTGCTGCATCAACTGTTACAACCGCTTCGTTGGAAGATGTCCATTTTACTGTTCCGATTGAAGCTGTTGCATAATCAGGTAAATATGTAATCTTCAGCTGTTCTGTCTTGCCTGGATTTAATGTTACAAATGTTTTGTTTAATACAACCGCCTGTGTAGGAATCTTACCTGTTTCATCTGTTGTGTAAACTTTGATCGTTTTTGTTGTTGTTCCAGCTTTTAATGTCAGTGTTGCCATCTGACCTTTTGTTCCGGCTTTGATCTTATCTCCTGTAATGGATACTGCTGCCACATTGGATGATGTGATCGTGCATGCTTCTTTGCTGTCTACAAATACACCTTTTGTAAAGTGCTGTATTGTTAATTCCTGTCCTTCTTTTAGATACAGGCTGTCGCTTAAGAATGACATTCTTGTCGCTGTGCTTGCTGTTGTTGGCAAATATAATGATTCTAACTGTGCTTTCAGATCATTTAATGCTGTAAAATCTGTCACAGATGTTCCTCTTAGATAGAGTGTCTTTAACTGTTTTAAATTCTTTACGAGACTGATGTCTGTGATGTTTTTGTTGTTTTCGAGATCAATCTTTTCGCAATTGACTGCTTCGAATAAACCTGCTAAATCTGCATTCGTCAGATCTTTATTTTCTAAATTAATAAATTTTACATTTTTGATCTCTTCTGTTGAGATCATTCCATCGTTATTTGCATCTGCCTCTAATGCATCGTATACTTTGTAGCTTGTCAATGGAATGATATCTTTTCCTACGGCTGCTACCTGAATCTCAATCGTTGCTGTATATGTCTTTCCTGCTCTTGCTACTACCGCTTCTACCGCTGCTTTTCCTGCTGCTTTTGGTTCCAGATAGTATGTCTTTGTTCCATCCTGTGCTGTTTCTGTGCGGATATTTAAGATCTTTGTATCTTTTGATGTGATCGTTACTACATCATCTTTTTCCAGATTATTTAACTTGATCTGTTTCTTAAATGCTCCTACGCTTACATTTGGATCATTTTTATCAAACTCTGGTGTTGTTGCACTTTTGGCTGTCACATTTACTAGAATCGTTGCAGATGCTGTTGATGTTGTTGTGCTCTCAACTTTTAAATTCGTCGTTCCTGCTTCTGCTGTATCCACTGCTTCCAGACTTATGGTTCCATCTGCCTGAACCTGGACTGATTTTAATTTTGCTGTTGTTCCTGCTGCTACTTCCTCAGAATACTTAACATCTTTGCATCCTTTTAAGATTCCCTTTGGAAGGATAGGATCATTTGTTTTGGCTCCTTTTTCTACTGTGATCGGATCTTTCTTGATCAAAGCAATTCTGTCTGCTGTGGAAACCTTTGTACCTTCCAGATTGATTTCCTTTAGATTCGTCATAGATTTTAATGCATCAATCTTACTTACATTTGTATTCTTGCTTAAATCTAATTTTTCACAACCAGTTGCATACTGAAGATATGCTACTTCTGCATCTGTCAGACCTTTATCAGAAAGATTGATCTCTGTCTTCGCTGCTAAGTCTGCTTTGGTAAGTGCACCTTCTTCCTTTCCACTAAATACCTGATACATCGTTTGTGAAATAAATGGAATGATATTATCATTTTTGCTTAAATTAAATTCAAACTGAGCACTTACTCCATCTAATGGCTTTTTATTCTTTTCAAATGTTGCTATTACAGTAACTTTTCCGCTGTCTTTTAATGCGATCGGCATATACTTCACAACTTCTGTTCCATCTGCTTGTTTGAAAGTCTTTTGTTCAATCTTTAATGCTGTTTGATCAGAAATTTTGAAGTTGACTTTATCGAAATCTTTTGCCTGCGTTCCCTGGAATTCATAATACTTGAAATTTCCTACTGTTACATTCTGGGATTCTGCCGCAAATGAAATTCCACTTGTAACTGTTGGTGTGGTTGTACCTTCCTGTGTCACCGCTGCCTGATTCCCCTGATCTGCTGTTGCCGCCATTACCGTAAATCCGTTGACCGGTATCATGGATATACTGAGCAGACATGCTAACAGTTTCTTTCTGCTCTTTCCATTTAAGTGGCTGAATACTTTCCATCCTTTTTGCATGAAATTCGTCCTCCTTTTCTTCATGTTTGAATCTGCATATTGCTTTGTTTATTATAACACTTTTTTGTGTAGAATGCATAAAAGAGTGATCAATTTTATCACTCTTTTAGCGCATTTTGGAATTATTTAATTTTAATCGTTACAGTTGCTTTCTTTCCACTTCCATCTGTTGCCATTGCTGTGATCTTCACTGATTTCTTTTTACCAGCTTTTAGTGCTTTGACTTTTCCTGATCCGGATACTGTTGCATATTTTGTATTGCTGCTAGTCCATTTCAGTTTCTTGTTGGCTCCTTTGGATGCGGTTACTTTGGCTTTCAGACTTAGGGTCTTTCCTGCTTTGACCGTTTTCTTTCCTGTGATCTTGATCTTCTTTACGGTTCCTTTCATGATCTTGATCTTGAACGTCGCTTTCTTTCCACTTCCGTCTGTTGCATATGCCGTGATCGTAACTGTTTTTCCTGCTGCATTTTTGTTGAATTTTACGACACCATTTTTATCAACCGTTGCATATTTCTTGTTGCTTGTTGTCCATTTGATAGTTTTGTTGCTTGCATTGTTTGAAATATTGGCTGTTAATTTTACTTTCTTTCCTGCAGAAAGTTTGTTGGATGGTGCGGTGACTGTGATCTTGGCAACTTTTTGTGGTGCAGCTGTTGTTGGATTCTGACTTGAATTTTGTGGTTTATTATCTCCTGGGGTTGTTGGATTTGGAGCAGGTTTTGGTTCTTCTTGTTTTTTCTTTACTGTTACCTTAATCGTTCTTGTTACTTTTTGATTTTTATTTCCAATTGTCAGATTTGCTTCTCCTGCCGCTTTTCCTGTAACCTCTAATTTTCCATCAGTAATCTTTACTTCTGCAATGTCAGAATCTAATTTTACTTCCGTTTCTTTTCCAAGTAATCCTGTTGGTTTAATTTCTTGTGTTTTTGATTCCCCTTCTGTCATTGACATATCGCTTAATCTTAATAAACCTAGTTTATCTTTCTCCGTTACATTACTATCTTGCAGATCAAGATAATCTAATTTTGTCAGATATTCTAATGCATTAATTTCCTTGACTGATGTTGATACTAAATTCAGACTTGTAACATTCACTAATTTTCCAAGTAAACTAATATCTTCTAATAATGCATTATTACTTAAATTAATTTTTTTGCAATTGATTGCTTGTTCAATTCCTGTAAGATCCTCAATATCACAATTTGTTACTTCAATATCATCTACATTTACAATTTCTTCTTTAGAAATTATTCCATCACCATTACTATCTGCAGATTTTCCATCAGATTTCATGCCTTTATATAAATTATAATCATTGATAACTACTGCACCTTTAGGAGCTACATCAACTGTAAATTTAACTTCTCCAACTTTTTTGATTGTTCCATTTTTCAGTTCTATTTCAGCACCTACTGCTACTGTTCCCTGATCTTTCTTTGCAATTGGTGTATAAGTTCCATCAGAATTTTTTACAATTTCTAAAATATCTGACGTTTCTTTTCCATCATAAGCAAAATGGATATTTTTAATTTCATCGCTATCCACATTTTCGAAATTCCACTTCTTAAATGTAGCCTGTTTTACTGATAAAGAATCTTGATTAAATGTAATTGTTTTATCTTCTGATTGTCGTTTTACAGCCACTGAAATTTCTTTTGTTTCTTTTCCTAACTGAACTGTTAATGTTGTTGTTCCTTCTTTCTTGCCTATTACTTCAAT
>OLQN01000948.1_pt1 | contig 23143 bp, 22 predicted proteins | sample 1673181 | NCBI WGS metagenome assembly OLQN01 (sample SAMEA3136763, study PRJEB25190) | human gut metagenome | biome: human gut; feature: human-associated habitat; material: faeces | place: Austria | collected 2013
CATGCTATCTTTCATTTTTTCTCTAAATACTCGATGACCTTCAACTCATACAATTTAAATTTAATTCTTATTCAACGTCTGCTAATGCTGCAAGATTTTCTTCTCCTGTACGGATTTTGATAACTTTATCTACGTTGTATACAAAGATCTTACCATCTCCGATATGTCCTGTATAAAGGGCTTTCTTCGCAGCTTCGATGATGTTTTCTACTGGAATATTTCCTACGATAACTTCAACTTTAACTTTTGGAAGTAATGTCGCATCGACTTCAGCACCTCTGTAACGTTCTCCGGCACCTTTCTGGATACCACAACCCATAACCTGAGTGACTGTCATACCAGTTACACCAACATCGTTCATTGCTTTTCTTAACTTGTCGTATCTTGTTAATTTGGCGATAATAACAACTTTGTACATTCCTGTAGGTACAAGATCTGGAGCTTTGCTGACCTGTACAGCTGCTGCTTTCTGTACTTTAGAAGCTCTTTCGTAATCTTCTTCTCCAAGAACAGTATTTGCATTTTCTTCCATGATCATTGTGTTAGAAATATCCATCATACTGAATCCAGCATATGCTGATGTTAAACCATGTTCTGGTCCATCCAGACCGATGATCTCTTCTTCTTCTGTTACACGAAGACCGATTGTTGCTTTAATGATCGCAAATGTTAAACTGATCGTCACTGCTGTCCAAGCACAAACACAAACAATACCGATGATCTGAATCTTTAATAATCCAAATCCACCACCATAGAAGAGTCCGTTTAATTCACTTCCTGGTGCAGTTTTTGTTGCAAATAATCCTGTTGCTAATGTTCCCCATAAACCGTTCATAAAATGAACTGCTACGGCTCCAACTGGGTCATCAATTCTTAATTTATAATCTAATAACCATACTCCAAAACAAACAAGTAATCCAGAAACTGCTCCGATCACGATCGCTCCAAAAGCATCTGTGACATCACATGGTGCTGTGATCGCTACAAGTCCTGCAAGAGATGCATTTAATGACATTGATACATCAGGTTTTCCATATTTTACCCATGTAAATACCATACAAACAACTGTTGCGACTGCTGGTGAAATTGTTGTTGTTACGAAGATAGATCCTAACTGTTCAACAGATGTTGCTGCTGCACCATTGAATCCATACCAGCCAAGCCATAAGATAAATACTCCTAATGCTCCAAGTGGAATATTGTGTCCTGGGAATGCATTTACTTTTGTGATATTTCCATCTTTATCTTTTGTGAACTTACCAATACGTGGTCCTAAGAATTTTGCTCCGATCAGTGCGGATAATCCACCAACCATATGAATTGCACAAGATCCTGCGAAATCATGGAATCCCATCTGAGATAACCATCCACCACCCCAGATCCAATGTGCTTCAATCGGATAGATCAATGCGGAGATTACTGCGGAATAAATACAGTAAGATAAGAATTTTGTTCTCTCTGCCATGGCTCCGGATACGATCGTTGCTGTTGTTGCACAGAATACTAAGTTGAATACGAAACTGGACCAGTCAAAATTTGCATAAGATGTAAAAATGTCAAATCCAGGTTTTCCGATCAATCCGATCATATCTTCCCCAAGTAATAAACTGAAACCGATCAGAATAAATACACAAGTACCAATACAGAAGTCCATCAGGTTTTTCATGATAATGTTTCCGGCATTCTTAGCTCTTGTAAATCCGGCTTCAACCATTGCGAATCCGGCCTGCATCCAGAATACCAGTGCGGCTCCGATCAGGAACCATACCCCAAAGATCTGGGTGTTTACTGCGTTCATAATTTCTTTTGTCATATCTTTGTCCTCCCATTTCGAAAGTTTTTGTTTTTTCATTCAGGAGAAACGCGCGTGTCTTTACTCAATGAATTGATTGAAGGCTTTTAGAAATCCTTCTTGATAAAAAGAAAAGGCGTTATGAAGAATGATCTATGTCATCTCATAACGCCTTCGTTATGGTTGGAATTATAAACGCCTTATTTTTATTTGTCAATAATATTTTTAACATTTTTTATACAAAAAATGTATCTTTTTTAGCACAATCTTAACTGTTTAATTCGTTCTCCAGCATACGGTATCCGACACCGACTTCTGTAAAAACATACTTTGGAACTGCTGGATTTTCCTCGATTTTACGGCGGATATTTGCCATATTTACTCGTAAGATCCTATTGTTCGTATCTGCGTGTGGTCCCCAGATATCTTTGATGATAGACTCATATGTAATAACCTTTCCTGCATTCTCTGCAAGAAGAGATACCAGCTTATATTCAATCTGTGTAAGACGGATTTCTTCTTCTCCAAGAAAGACTCTTCGCTTGTCAAAATCGATCTTTAACTGACCTGCATGATACATTGGTGTCTTCGTCTCCGCTCCCATTGGCTGTCTTCTATGTCTTAGGGCAGTACGGATTCTTGCAAGCAGTTCCTGATTACCAAATGGTTTGGTGATATAGTCATCTGCTCCGGCATCTAGGGCTTTTACTTTCTCTGATTCTCTGTTCCTTGCAGAGATCACGATGATCGGAGTAACTGCCCATTTTCTGATCTCGGAGATCACATCGATGCCATCCATATCCGGTAGTCCAAGGTCTAATAGGATCACATCTGGACAGTATGATTCTGCACACTGGATCGCCTGATTTCCTGTGGTTGCTATGATTGGTTTGTAGCCATTGGTTTTTAAGATCGTTGATATAAAATTGCCGATATTTTCTTCATCCTCGGCGATCAAAACATTAAATTTTATCTCTGTCATAGTTCCTTTTCCTCCGTCAATTCTTTTTCATCCATTGGCAGACTAAAACTAAACTCTGCTCCATCCTCATAGTTTCTTGCATGGACATCGCCTTGATGTGCCATAACGATCGATTTACAGATACTTAACCCAATACCCATACCTTTGCGGCTCTCATGGTCTATAGCGCCTGCACAGCCATCGAATAACTGGTCCAAGCGTTCCGGTGCGATACCATTTCCGTGGTCACGGATATAGAATACAACTTTATTGCCTTCTTCTTTGATATCAAGTTCAATAGGTGCATCACTTCCAGAATGTACCCATGCATTTTCCAAAAGGTTCATAATGACCTGCTCGATCAAAGTCGGATCCATTGGAACCATCAAAAAATCTTCTGGGATCTTTACCTTTAATTCACTGTCTGGATAACGCTTCTGATAACGCTGAATCGCTTCTGCTACAACTTCTTCGAGAGGTTCCGGTACTTTCTTTACATGTGGCTGTGTATCACTTCCATTGCTCTGGATCCTCGTGATACTAAGCAGGTTTTCCACCATATTTAACAGCCAGTTCGCATCTTCTTTGATTCCCATGACAAGCTGATCTTTGGCCTCTTCATCCAGTTGGTCTTTGGCTTCTAAATATGTCGAACTTGCCCCGATCATTCCAGTCAGCGGAGTCCTTAGATCATGAGAGATCGCTCTTAATAAATTCGAACGCATCTTCTCCTTTTCTTTCTCAATCTGAAGGTCATTGATCTGCTTGTTATATTCATTTAATTTTGCAAGTTCTTTCTCTCTCTTGACAGCTGCTTCTTTCTCTCGGTTTAAGCTTGTTGTTGTCATATTCGTGATGATTGCGATCACTAAAATCCCAAGAAATGTCATCGGATATCCGTCAATCATAAAATTAATCTTAAAGTATGGAAATGTGAATCTCCAGTTAATAAAAATAACGCTTAACAGTGAGGAAACAATTCCCCATCCATATCCTTTTGTATATCTTGAGATAAAAAAAGTTGCCAATGTATAGATCATTGGCACATTAATGTTGTGAGCTGTCTGATAGAAAAAAATATGCGCAATGATGGTTGCAATGATCAGGATCGTGATCGAAATCAAAAAATCCTTCTCCCACTGCATCAAACCTTTTTCATTCTGCTTCATGTTTATTCTCCATTCGGCCGGATATTCACATCTATCTTACATTTTGAAACGTGATCAGAGTTCATACTCAGATCGTAATCCACTTTAAGGTGCATTTGTTCTTCTTCTTCGATCCAGTCAATATTGCTTGTATTGACCCCCATCAAAAGACTTCCAAATGGTGTATCATAGTAAGAGAGATTTTCTTTTCCCTCTTCAAAGACCATATGAGAAGACTGTCCGCCTTTTCTTGTAAGTTCCACACTCTTTGGTCCGATCTTTATGACATTTTTTACGACCTCGTTGTCTTCGGAAAGTTCATCATATAAAATATAATGTTTTCCATTTCTCAGGTAATAAGCACCTGTCGTCATCATCTCGATCGGATCATTCGGATCCACATCCATCTGAAGTCCTGAAATATTAATTAATATATCTTTTGTCATCTTATCTTCACTTCCTAATAATTCTCAATATCTACCGGCTGTACCTGATCCACACGGCATGGAAGTACTTTGTCGGCAAATGATAAAAACTGATCCGCCATATCACTGACATAATATTCATACTTCACAGTATGATCTTCTGATGCCGCCATATCTCTCTGTGCGAGCATCTGCTTTAAAGTCTTCGCAACTTCATAGGCAGGGTTTACAAGTGTGACCTTATCCCCTACAAATCGCTGGATCGGATTGATCAACAATGGATAATGCGTGCATCCAAGGATCAAAGAATCAATATCATACTGCTTAAATTCTCTTAAATATCTGGATACCATATCTTCTGTAATACGGTCATCGATCAGTCCTTCTTCTACTAGCGGAACAAATAATGGACATGCTTTTGTAACGACAGTTACAGATGGATCTAGTTTCCTTAAATATTGGCCATACTGTCCACTCTTGATCGTTGCATTTGTCCCAATGATCCCGATATTCTTATTCTTCGTCGCATTCATTGCTGCGATCGCACCTGGCTGTACCATACCGATGATCGGCACATTATAAAGTTCCTGTAAATCAGCTAAGGCGAGCGCACTCGCTGTATTACAGGCGATGACCACTGCTTTAACACCCTTACTCAACAGAAAATTGACGATCTGTCCGGAATAGCGCACGATCGTATCTTTGGACTTCGTTCCATAAGGTACACGTGCAGTATCCCCAAAATATATCATACTTTCTTCCGGGAGCTGGCGCATGATCTCTCTTGCAACAGTGAGCCCGCCAACTCCAGAATCAAACACCCCGATTGGTGCATTCATATCAAATTCCTCCTAACGATATCTTGTCATTGCCTGATCGATCAATGTATCAAGTAACTCAGGAATATCAAGTCCGCATGCTTTCCATAACATTGGATACATACTGATCGATGTGAATCCTGGCAATGTGTTGATCTCGTTAAATACAACTCTTCCTGATTCTTCTAAGAAGAAGTCAACTCTTGATAATCCAAATCCGTCAACAGCTCTAAAGATTGCCTCTGCATCTTCTTTGATCTTGCGTTTAGATTCTTCTGGCATCTCTGGATCAACAACCGTTTTAGACTCTGCATTGTTGTATTTTGCATCAAAATCATAGAATGCCGCTTCTTCGGCCGCAAGGATCTCTCCAACACATGTACTCTTCACCTGTGTTCTGTCACCTAACACCGCACATTCCACTTCTCTTCCGACAATTGTTTCCTCACAAAGGATATTACGGTCATGTTTCACTGCTTCGTATAATGCCGCTTCCAATTCTTTTCTATTCTCTGCTTTGGAAACTCCCTTAGAAGATCCTGCACAAGATGGTTTTACGAAGATCGGATATGGAATTTCCTTTTCCACACGATCCATTGCTTCTTCTAAATGTTCAAAATCGCTTTCTCTGACATGAACAAACTTTGCCTGATCGATTCCAATATGATCGACGATGATCTTTGTGTATACTTTATCCATTGAAACTGCTGATGCCAATACACCACATCCAACATATGGAATTTTAGACAATTCAAACAATCCCTGAACGGTTCCATCTTCACCATTCATACCATGAAGAACTGGGAAGATCACATCAACTTTCTGAAGTTTATATGTACCTTCTGCAAGGATCACTAAAGAACGAGTTGTTGTATCAGGAGAAATAAATGCTTTCACTTCTCCTTCTCTCCAACTTCCATCTTCGATATCTTTAACACCATCTACTAATAACCATTTTCCTTCTTTTGTGATACCAACTAAGATCACATTATATTTTTCAGTGTCCATGTTCTTGATGACTGTTGTTGCTGACAGACATGAAACATCATGTTCAGAGGAATCTCCTCCAAAGATCACTACTACATTCTTTTTCATTGATTTAAGCTCCTTTATCATCATAAAAAGTATTTCATCATTATCATTTGATTATAGCACAAATTTTTCAAAAATAAATCCTTCAAAATAAGGTTCATTCTCTTTATATGCTTTTTTGTCACGAAATGTCCATCCGTAAATTGGAATCTTGTAAAATCTGCGGCAGATCTTGAGTGGAAGACAGTCTTTATATTTATAGTGATAGGCTATAAAATCTGGTTTTGTAATAAAATTTGTCAATAAATTCTTCACAATAAAATAACCGATTTTACGAGTAAACGTCCCTTCTCCTTTTTCTTTCAAAAACTGCTCACTTAACTGTCCACGGATCACTTCTGGACGGTTTTTCTTAAACCAATACAGAGCATACGGATGAAAACATTCCATACAATATAATCCTTTATATTGATCTAAAGCTTTTGCAACTTTCTTGCATAATTTGCGATTGCATGTTTCCATTTTTAATTCTACTAATAATGGTACTTTGCCATCAACTTCTCTTAAAACTTCTACAAATCTTGGAATTCTTTCTCTCGTTCCCATCAAACGATATCTGCATAATTCACGATAAGTAAGATCCGCGATTTTTTTGTTCACACCACATGTTCTCTTAAGATCATAATCATGATGAACTACCATTACACCGTCTTTGGTCAGCTGAACATCTAATTCTATTCCATAGCCTGATCCCTTTGCTTTCTTGAAAGCTGCCATGGAATTTTCTGGAATTCCTTCTTCTCCATGAAATCCTCTGTGTGCATAGTATTTTACATTTAATACCGGATGTTTTCTTTTCTTTCCCGGATCGATCATCTTGATGTATACAATAATTAAGACCAATATCCATAACAGGATCATTTCTCATCCCTCTTTTCTTCTACCATACGCGTTAATGTTTCGCGTTCATTTAACTGTGGATCTTCTAATACCTGATCTAACAGCCAGGATAAAATTTGACCGATTTCTTTTCCCTGTGGAACTCCCATATCCATCAAGTCTTTTCCATTGATCTTTAATTCTTTGATGGAAAGGCAGTTTTTCTCTTCAATGATTTCTTCGAATAATTTCTTTGTTTCTTGTAATACCTGTTCTTTCTTATCTCTCTGATAATCGCTTTGTGCACTGATATCTGCTTTCTGGACCTCCATCAGTCTTGTAAACAACTCTGGGGTTAACTGGCTGACCCATCGTCTGACTGTTTTCTTATTGACTTCTTCTATAGAAGCAAATCTACGGTCATGCCATCTGACAAGAGTCGTTACCTGCTTGATCGTCTGGTTGTCAAACTTTAATCTTCGGAGAATCTTCCTTGCCATCTCTTCTCCGATCACCGGATGCATTTTAAAATGATCTTTATCTGGACCTTCAACTCTCGCCGTTGGTTTTCCCACATCATGAAGCAGCATTGTCCATCGGTAAATATGTTCTGCTTTGATCTGTTTCATTGCTTCGATCGTATGGATTCCAACATTGTATTTGTGATGTGGATTATTCTGCGGTGTTTCCATCATAATATCAAATTCTGGGAAAATGATCTTCGTCACACCTAGTTTATATGCATTGACCAATACTTCTGGATGTGCCGATGTGATCAGTTTTTCAAGCTCTACCTGAATTCGCTCAGCACTGATATCTTTTAGAAATTTTGCCTGATTTTTAATTGCTTCTTCGGTTTTTTCTTCGATTTGAAATCCTAATTGAGCCTGAAATCTTAGAGCTCTTAAAATTCTCAATGCATCTTCATCAAATCGTTTCTTTGCTTCCCCGACACAGCGGATCGTTTGATTTTTAAGGTCTGTCATACCATCATACATGTCAATGATCCCTTCACTGTCATTATATGCCATCGCATTGATCGTGAAATCTCTTCGTAACAGATCTTCTCTTAATGACTTTGTAAAATGCACTTCATTGGGACGTCTATGATCTTCGTATTTTCCATCGACACGATAGGTTGTTACTTCGTATGGTTCATGATTCATAAGAACCGTAACTGTTCCATGTTCGATTCCTGTATCTACCGTATGATCGAAGATTTCTTTAACTTCCTGAGGTGAAGCTGATGTTGTGATATCCCAGTCACCCGGAGTTCTTCCTAGTATGGAATCTCTGACGCAGCCCCCAACGATATATGCCTCAAATCCATGTTGTTCTAATGTCTGTATTACCTTTGCTGCCTGTGTGGGCATCTTGATCTTCATCCTATCACCTCTCCTTTTCTTTATTCTTATATCTGCTTCTCATATTTATTTACTATTCTTACAAATGTATCTCGCAAACGGAAGAATTGCCGGAAATGTATCTTCATAATCCCCGGCAATTGTTATCATTATACTCTTAGTAAGCTTTTCCAAAGTAAACCATCTTCTTCGCAGGTTTTCCACAGTGAACACATACGTCACTTAAATGTTCCTGCTCAAATGGCATACATCTTGTTGTAGCTGTTGTCTCGTCTTTGATCGCTTCTTCGCATTCTGTTTCTCCACACCACATTGCTTTTACGAAACCATCCTGTTTCTCGATGTGGGCTTTGAATTCATCCCAGTTTCTAGCCTCTACTGTATGTTCTTCCAGATGTTTCTTTGCTCTCTCAAGCATATCGTTCTGCATCTGTTCTAATACTTCACCAAGTTTTGTCTCGATCTCATCTAAAGATACAATGATCTTCTCTCTTGTATCACGACGAACGATCACCGCCTGATTCTTCTCGATATCTTTTGGTCCGATCTCGATTCTTGTAGGAATTCCGCGTACTTCCTGTTCACTGAATTTCCATCCTGGGCTCTTATCAGAATCATCAACTTTTACTTTGTAAGAAGAAGCAAGTCTCTTTCTGATCTCTTCTGCTTTATCAAGCACTCCTTCTTTCTTCTGCATGATCGGTACGATCATTGTCTGTACTGGTGCGATTCTTGGTGGTAATACAAGACCTGAATCATCTCCGTGAACCATGATGATCGCTCCGATGATACGTGTAGACATTCCCCATGATGTCTGATGTACATACTGAAGTTTATTATCTTTATCTGTATACTGAATATCAAATGCTTTCGCAAATCCATCACCAAAGTTATGGCTTGTTCCAGACTGTAATGCTTTTCCATCGTGCATTAATGCTTCAATCGTATATGTGGAATGTGCACCTGCGAATTTCTCTTTCTCTGTCTTCTGTCCTTTTACAACTGGAATTGCCAGATACTGCTCACAGAAATCTGCATACATATTTAACATCTGTACCGTTCTTGCTTCAGCTTCTTCTTCTGTCGCATGTGCTGTATGTCCTTCCTGCCAGAAGAACTCTGAAGTTCTTAAAAATGGTCTTGTTGTTTTTTCCCAACGTACAACAGATACCCACTGATTATATAATTTAGGTAAATCTCTGTGAGACTGGATGATCTTTGAATAGAAATCACAGAATAATGTCTCAGATGTAGGTCTTACACAAAGACGTTCCTGTAATTCTTTATCTCCACCATGAGTTACCCATGCAACTTCTGGTGCAAATCCTTCGACATGGTCTTCTTCTTTCTTTAAAAGGCTTTCTGGAATAAACATTGGCATTGCAACATTCTCCACACCTGTTTCTTTAAATTTGGCGTCTAAAACTTTCTGGATATTCTCCCAGATCGCATATCCATTCGGACGTAAGATCATACATCCACGAACGCTTGAATAATCTGCTAATTCTGCTTTCTTAACAACATCTGTATACCACTGTGCAAAATCATCTTCCATCGCAGTGATCGCTTCTACTAATTTCTTATCTTTTGCCATTGCAAAATGTCTCCTTTTCTATGGTTATATACACAGTTTTTGTGTACAATGATACTAAGAATAATATTACTGTAAAATGTCGGATTTTTCAAGGGGTGACGTTTTATTTAACTACACAAAAAGGAGTTTTTTATGGCAAATGAAAACAAGATGGGGTATCTTCCCATCAAAAAGCTGATATTGCAGATGTCCCTTCCTCCGATGTGCTCCATGTTTCTGCAATATTCTTACAACCTTGTTGACAGCATGTTCGTGGCTAATATCAATGAAAATGCACTTGCGGCAGTTTCTCTTTCCTTCCCGATCACAACCCTTATGATCTCCCTGTCCATCTGGATCGGGGTCGGTATCAACGTTTTGATCGCAGGTTATCTTGGAGAGAAAGAGCAAGACCTTGCTGACTGTGCAACAACACTTGGATTGTTGGTAGCCTTGATCGTCGGTATCTGTATCAATATCCTTGCACTATTGATCATGAAACCGTACTTTTCAGCATTCACAAACAATCCAGCTATTTTTGACTATGCGATGCAGTATATGTCCGTCTGTGCTTTTATGCAGGTTCCAAACATGGTACATATTGCCATCCAAAAGGTCTTTCAGGGTACTGGAAATATGATCACTCCTATGTGGTTTCAGATCGCAGGAGTTATCTTTAACTTTGTTTTCGATCCATTACTGATCTTTGGAATCGGACCATTCCCTAAGATGGGAATCCGTGGTGCTGCACTGGCTACTGTCCTTGGATATGCTTTATCTATGGTGATTGCTTTTCTTCTGCTTGTTTTTACAAAACAGAAAGTTCGTATCAAGATCAAAGGATTCCATGTTGATTCTCATATGTTAAAGAATCTGTTTTCCTATGGATTTCCTTCATTTGTTATGAATGCTCTTGGATCTTTTATGCTGACATTTACAAATCTGTTTTTAACAGCTTATTCAGATACTGTTGTTGCCTTTTTTGGTGCCTATTTCAAAGTACAACAGATGATCTTCATGACAGTAAATGGCTTGATCCAAGGATGTTTGCCTGTCATGAGATTCAACTACAGTGCCAAACAGCCAGAACGTTTAAAAGAAGCTTTTCATTTTGGCACACAGGCGGCAACTGTTATGATGATCGGTGGAACATGCCTGCTTCTGTTTTTACCAAAACAGATCTTGTTCCTGTTTGCAGCTTCTGAATCAATGATCAAAATCGGAGTTCCAGCCATGCGGATCCTGTCGATCGGTTTAGTTTTCTGTGGATTTTCTATTATGATCGCTACTTATCAGCAGGCAATTGAGAAGATCCAATCTAGTATGTTGATCCACATCTTACGGCAGGGAATTTTATTGGTGCCTTTGATGTGGCTGTTTAATCATATGTTTGGGATAAATGGGATTTGGATCTCATTTCCAGTAACAGAAATTTTAGTGTTTATTGTGGCTGTTTTATTACAAACTGTTATTTCAAAACCACAATAAAAATTATTATTTCTTGTATTGAAAAAGCTCACTCCTTTAAAAATCACAGGATATTTTTACCGTAATCTTAAGTAACACAGGCCTCTCGCCTAACCGCTGAACAGGCTTGAAGCTTAACAGCTAAAAGCCTATAGAATATAATTTTTAAATTTATTCTATAGGCTTTTTTCATCACATTAATTAAATGTTTTGTACATATTGTTTTGCAAGTTCTGTAATCTTCTGATAATCTTCTTTTATGACCAGATCTTTATTTACCAGATTACCTCCAACTGCTACCATGTTATATCCAGCTTCCATTAGAGATTTCATATTGTCTGCATTTACTCCACCTACGGCTGCATATGGAATAAAATCACACGGTCCCTGCAATGCTTTTATATAACTTTCACCAAAATTTCCAGCCGGAAAAATCTTTACAACATCAGCTCCTGCTTCATATGCTGTCACAACTTCTGTGGTTGTTAAAGCCCCTGGCATAGATCCTTTTCCTAACTCTTTTGTTTTCTTGATAACATCCACATTCATGTTCGGGGAAATCATGTATTCTGCTCCAGCTCTGGCAGCATCTTCTACTTCTTTTGTACTTAAGACAGTTCCTGCTCCTAAATAAATTTTATCACCAAAAGTATCATGTGCTTTCTTTATAATATTTAAAGTCTCTTTATAAGATTCTTTGGATGAATGACTTAAAGGAAGTTCAACTGCCTTGATTCCTCCATCTATCAATGCCTGAATCGTTGGAATAATATGAGCTTCATCAATTCCTCTTGCAATTGCTATAATTTTATAATCTAACAATTTACACATTTTATTTCCTCCATTTTACCATTCCGCCATAGTTCCATCATAATTTCTCCATTTTGGATTTGTCCAATGAAGACCTTCTGCTGAAACCTCTTTGACCATATCTTCGTCTATCTCTAGTCCCAATCCTGGTTTTTTCGGAATATCCACATATCCATCTTTATACTGGAATACCTCTTTGTTCTTAATAAAGTCTAACAAATCAAATCCTTTATTATAATGAATTCCAAGACTCTGCTCCTGAATAAATACATTTGGAGAGCAAACATCCACTTGTAACGTCGCAGCAAGTGCGATTGGACCATATGGTGCTGCTGCCATATCATACGCCTCTGCCATTGATACGATTTTTTTCGTTTCTAAAATTCCTCCACATAACGCTACATCTGGCTGAATAATATCTACCGCTCCTTGTTGGAACAATCGCTTGTATTCCCATCGTGTGATCAGTCGTTCTCCTGTCGCTAATGGCGTTGATACCTGATTGGCAATTGATTGAAAACTTTCTTCATTTTCTGGTAAAACGACTTCCTCAAAAAACATTAATTTATATGGTTCTAGTTCATGAGCCAACACTTTAGCCATTGGTTTATGAACTCGTCCATGAAAATCTACTGCAATTCCAAAATCATTTCCTAAAACCTCTCTGATTGACGCAACTCTGTCCACCACGGCCTGAACTTTGTCAAATGTATCAACGTAATGTAATTCTTCTGTTGCATTCATTTTCACAGCATCAAATCCCATTTTCTTTCTTTCCAATGCTGCTTTTGCCACATCATCCGGACGATCACCACCAATCCAGGAATATACTTTGATACGATCTCTGGCTTTTCCTCCTAAAAATTCATAAATTGGAATTCCATAATATTTTCCTTTGATATCCCATAATGCCATTTCAAATCCAGATACAATCGTACCATTGATTGGACCACCTCTGAAGAAAGATTTGTACATTTCCTGCCATAATCTCTCAATTTCAAAAGGATTCCTTCCCATCAAGTATGCACCCATCTCTTTGGCTCCTGCTACAACAGTTTCTGTTTTTGTTCCTGAGATCATTTCACCCCAGCCTTCAATTCCTTCATCTGTGCAGACTTTCACAAAAATCCATCTGGGTTTTACTTCATATACAACAACATCTGTAATTTTCATCCATAATCTCCTTTTCTGTATTGATTATCTGATCTATTCTATTTAAATATTTATTATCTAAAAAATTCCTGCAATTAAAGATAAAATATATGATAATAAATGTGTTCCTGCATCTTCTGTAGATACTAAAACAGCTTTTCCTAATTCATATCCTCCAGAAACGGCTAATGCTGTATGAACCGGCGCCAGTGCTGTTGCAACCCATAACATGATTGTTGTGAAAATAACACATGAAATATATGATCTAACTACATTTCCTTTACTAAAAGCTACAGGATATGCTGATAACCACATTGCCTGATACGCAATGTCTGAAATTGGAAGTAATCTGTTAAATGGTAACACCATCGCTAATACAATTGTTGTTGGAACCATTAAAATACCAACTGCGATACAACTAGGATTTGCAATCGTTAATGCTGCATCAATACCAATATGGAAATTATTTCCTTCAAATTTCTTATTTAATAGTTCTTTTACTGCATCTGCAAATGGAATCAATCCTTCCATTAATACCTGCATCATTTTTGGAGTTAATAACATCGTTGCCGCTGTATACATTGCAACACTCATAACTCCAGCTACATCATTTCCACCAAGAATTCCAAAAACAATACCTAAGATTAACCCGATAATCAATGGTTCTCCAAGAATTCCGAATTTTTTCTGAATTGACTCAGGATCTGCTTTTAACTTATTTAATCCGGGAATCTTATCGTATAATTTATCTAATAAATATGCTAATGGTGCCCAGCTGATACTGTTTGATGTCGGGAATGATACTCCTGGCAATCCGAATGCTTCTTCTACAACTGGCTGTGTCCAATCTGCAAGTTTAAATGTAACGATTGCACAAACAGCCCCGCAAATCAATCCAATAATCGCACTTCCTGATGCATAATAACAAATTGCTGCACAGAAAATGAAATGGTTATAACTCCAAAAATCAACCATAACACAATTCGTCAACTTAAGCACTAACATTAAAATATTTAATCCTAATACTACAAATACGACAACTGCAGCCATTGGATACGCCCATGTTGCAGCTGCACGTGCTGGCCATCCTACGTCCATGATGTCTGTATGTAATCCAAATGCTTTTACCATATTCTGTACACTTGGTCCAACCTGTGCGATAAATGCATTAATTACTAAATTAACCCCACAGAATCCAACTCCTGTTGTAATACAGCATTTGATCAATTTACTGATCTGTACTCTCAGACAAATACCAATAACAAACATGATGATCGGCATCATACACATTGGTCCGAGTCCACAAATCCAATTCAAGGCATCAATAACTACCTGTAATTTCATATCTACTTTCCTCCCCTCTCTTATTTACTTAGAATTTCTAAAATTTTATCGATTGTAGCCTTTTCTCCAACCCCTGTAACAAAACATGTCCCGACAACAACTGGAACATCATCTGTTAATGTATCTTTTAACACCCCTGTTGGTACGATCACATCTGGACGTTCTTCTTTCACTTTTCCCTGAACTTCTGCAAATTTACACTGAATAAATTTTGCATCAATTCCTGCATCCTGCATTGCCTGTTTTAATTTATTGATTGCCATTGTTGAAGTAATCATTGAAGACCCACAGCATACCATAATTTTTTTCATTTTCATTTCCTCCTAATTTAACCTTTAATAATTGAAATAACTTGTTCTGGTGATTCTGCTTTTACAATCCGTTCCATTTTTTCGGAATCTGCAAAAATTGCCATGATATCCTGCAAAATCTCTATTTGTTTTCCATCTTTCCCTAATGCAATATTAAATACTACATTTACATGAACAGATGATTCATCATCCATTCGTTTAAATTCTACTGGCTCATCCAACACTGCGATTGCGATAGTAGATTCGAGTACATATTCTGGCGAAACATGAGGAATTGCAACTTCCCATTTCTCAAATTTCAGTCCCGTTGGATATTCCCTTTCTCTCTCCAAAACAGCCTCATAAAAATTTTCTTTAACTTTTCCATTCTGTAACAGTTTTTCATAGAGCTTCCAGATAACATCTTCTTTTCTGTCAGCTTTTACATGAATTAATGTACATTCCGGAAATAACATATCTTTTAACTGCATCGTCTGTCCCTTTCTTTCAATCGTTATTTCCACTTAAAAATTGTTGTGGATTTTTTATTAACATCTTAGAAAAATCTTCTTCTGAAATATATTGAAGTAAGGTTTTTTTCAATTCCGTTAATATATATCCAAATCCAGGCGTTCCTCCATATGACAAAAGATAATCTGTCTTTCCCATATCCCCTGATAAAACAACATGATCTACAAATCCTGCTTCTATTAATTCTGTGATTAATTGTACACAGAACGCATCATGGTCACTTAAACTTCTTCCTACATGATCAATACAGATCTTTGCACCTCTTTTGCACAATTCCTTTGCATAATCTATATCATGTTTGCTGTCGATATGTCCTAACAAAACATCCTTTGCAGATACACCATAATGTTCTAATAAATCTAATTGTTCTATCCCCATTGTTCCTTTATCACAATGTGTACTGATCATAATTCCTGTATCCTGATGAAGTCTGGCAACAATCTCAACTGCTCTTCTTTCCTGATCTGTGATATTTTCAAAACTTGTTCCCATTTTTATTACGCCTGGACGTATTGAAGTCTTATCTATCCCATTTTCAATCTCATTTAAAACTTCATCATATATCTGTGAGGATTTTTTTTCTTTAAACCATGACGGCATAAATAATTCCTTGTGAAACCCTGTACAACAAATAACATAAATTCCTGTTTTTTCCGCAATTCTCTGATATGCCAAAACATCTCTTCCATAATTGATCGGAGTCATTTCTACAATTGTCTTCCCTCCTGCATTTGCAAATAACTGTACTTCTTTTGCAGATGCATTTTCGTCACTTAGCGTATAGGCAATATATTTTTCATCGGGAATCTGTGGTTGAACAATCAAATGTTCATGAGAATACACAGTTCCTAACAGATTCGCATTCACTGGCCCGGTGACTGTCATTATCTGTTTTCCTCTCATTACAACACCTCCTTTTGTTTCAAATAAAAAACGTTGTATATTTAAAACACATTACATCTTTAACATGTTTTTAATATACAACGTTTCAAAATCAGACACCACAACAGGAATGTCCGTTATCATTACGGACATTTCAATATCTAAAAGTGTCTATTAAGGACATATCAATCATTACCGTAATTCATTATTTCCTTTTTTGTTATTCATTTATTTTTACATTTCTATCTGGGATAACAGATTCACAAAAGTCGTAAAATCCGGCTCCTCTACCAACTGCAAAACAGCGCTTTCATTTGCAATAAATTCTGAAATCAATTGAAGAAAATTCGTTAAATCTCTTTGCTCATCTTCTGCTACCGCCATCAAAATAACAACCTGCACATCCTGCCTTGTCCAACGGATGGGATGATCCAGTACCGAAATGCATGCAAAACTGATATCCGATGTTGTTTCATACGGATGAGGAAGTGCTACATGCTTTGCCAAATCTGTTCCTGTTATCTCTTCTCTTCTTAATAATCCTTCATAAAAATCCGATGGAATTCCATATTTTTCTGGAATTCTCTTACATATCTCAAATAAGATTTCTTCCTTTGTTTCTCCCTTTATATTATCATAAAACAGTTCTTCACTATATACATCTGCAATCGTATTCGAAGACTTAAATTTCAAAATGGAACTGATCTTTTCCACTTCTTCATCTTCTAAAAATGCCGAAATTCCCAACACTGGTTTAGGCAAAACTCTGTTGATCTCTACCGTTGTAAATATGTAATCTACTTTTGAGAAATCAAATGAATCCAGATTATACATCTCGCATGTATATACTTCATCTATATACTTCTTAAATTTTTTCTTATACTGATATGCCAAAAGCTTTGATGTACTCATATTGGTTGCGCAGATTACCAGAATATTATATTTTTTCTTTTTATCTTTTTCCTGTTCAATAAATAATGCAAAAATGCTGGTCAAATAAGCAATTTCATTTTCTGGGACTTCATGAAAATAGGTTTTCTTCAATGGAATTACTGCCTGTGATGCTACATTGTATGCGAAAAAATATTTTTTCTTTGTTGCTTCTGCAAATGGATTCTTTGCAATAATTCCATACCTCATTCGAATATCCATAGGAATCAAAAAACTGATCAGATCATAAAGCAGTGACAAATTCTGTCTCATGTCCAAATGCATCATATCATAAACACAATCAAGCATTTGTGTTGCCTGTTTTCTTGCCTGATTAATAACTCCAGATTCCAATTCTCCTTCTAATACATTATAATCACTTCTTGCAGCAATATTGATAGCTATATAATATATCTCTGAATCCAGAAGATGTATATGAAACTTTTCATTTAATTCTTCTACTATGTTAGTTGCAACCTCAATGCACGGCTTATAAATTCTGTGAACTACTTCATTTTTACTAACCGTAATTTTATAATTTTCTTCATATCGTACTTTTGCAATATAAATACAGGATGTCATTTCCTGAATCATAGATTTTGACAAAACGACTTTTTGATTTTGGATATTATTTAAAAGAATTTTTGAAATTTCCTTTAATTCATTTTCTTCTTTATCAGAAAATCTTTGTGCCCATTTATTATCTTTAAACTGAGATATCATACAATTACGAATATCAAATTCACTACCCTGAATATGCAATCCATAATTTGGACGTCTGATCAACGTTATATGATAACTTTTTAAGCTATCCTCGACATTTCTTATATCATTAGTAATTGTTGACCTAGACACATATAACATCTCACTCAAATCATCAATTCGGACAAATTTGTGCTGTTTTAATAAATAATCTAACAGCCATTCTTCTCTTTCTTTTGAATTATTCGGAATATCGTTCTTTGATAACCATTCATCATTATTAATAAAAGCCTGATATTTCTCCTTATCATAAATTAATAGATGATATCCTTTTCTTGTCTTAGATTCGATCTCTATCCCATATTCATCCAAAGAATCCCTCATCTTTCCTATTGTTGTTCTGACGGTCTTCTCATTCAAATCCAAAATCTTTGCAAGTTCTGAAGCTGTAACATATTCGCTGTCAGATAATTCGATTATAATTTTTTTCATTCTTGCATCTAACATAACTGTATCTCTCTTCACGAAGGTATTTTAAACTATCTTTTTATTATAACAATTTCCCCGAGATAAGACAATCAATAATCTTGATATTTCGTTACCACTAATACATTGATAATGTCAAAAAATTCGATGTATTAGTTATTGGAGTAATCATATAAACTACATCCTCCAAAAAACTAATACACCGAATCTTATTTGAAACCTAAATATTATTTACAAAATTACAGTAAAGATTTATACAATCCAATAATATCCTCAACACTTGCATCCTTAGGGTTTCCAGGTGCACATGCATCTGCATAAGCGGATTCTGCTAAGAACTGGATATCTTCTTCTTTCACGATTTCTTTTAAGTCTGCTGGTATTCCGACATCTGCTGATAATTTTTTAACCGCATCAACGGCTGCTTTTCTGTATTCTTCCTGTGTCATATCTTCGACACCTTCTACACCCATTGCTTTTGCGATATATTTGTATTTATCTCCTGTTGCATCTGCATTGTATTCCATAACTGTTGGAAGTAAGATCGCATTCGCTACTCCATGAGGTGTATCATAAACTGCACCTAATGCATGAGCCATAGAATGTACGATTCCAAGTCCTACATTTGAGAATCCCATTCCTGCAATGTACTGTCCCATTGCCATTCCTTCTCTTCCTTCTGGTGTATTCTCAACAGCTCCTCTTAAGCTGTCAGAGATCAGTTCGATGGCTTTGATATGGAACATATCTGTCATTTCCCAAGCTGCTTTTGTTGTGTATCCTTCGATGGCATGTGTTAATGCATCCATACCTGTTGCTGCTGTTAATCCTTTTGGCATAGAAGACATCATTTCTGGGTCGATCACTGCGATCACTGGAATATCATGAGGGTCTACGCATACGAATTTACGTTTCTTTTCAACGTCTGTGATAACGTAGTTGATCGTTACTTCTGCAGCTGTTCCGGCTGTTGTTGGAACTGCGATGATTGGTACGCAAGGTTTCTTAGTATCTGCAACTCCCTCTAAGCTTCTCACATCTTCAAATTCTGGGTTGTTGATGATGATTCCAACAGCTTTTGCTGTATCCATAGAAGATCCACCACCAATAGCGATCAGGTAATCAGCTCCTGCTGCCTTAAATGCTGCAACTCCTGTCTGTACGTTTTCGATCGTTGGATTTGGTTTGATCTGTGAATATACTTCATATGCAAGTCCTGCATTATCTAATACATCTGTTACCTTCTTTGTAACTCCGAATTTTACAAGATCTGGATCAGAACAAACAAACGCTTTTTTGAATCCACGTTTTGTTGCTTCTGTTGCGATCTCCTGAATTGCTCCTGCTCCGTGATAAGATGTTTCATTTAATACGATACGATTTACCATTTTATACACTCCTTTTATATTGACATTTTTTTAACTATCTTCAGTATAAAATTGTTTTTTCACAAATACAAGTTACACATTTGGCAAAATGTAAAAAATGTTACACTTCATCAAAAGTGTAACATTTTGTTATCTTTATATATCTTTGAACAGATCATATAGCTTTGGTGGCATCGCATCGATCAGCTGATCTGCGAGCTGTTCTGGCGACATCTTCATTCCTGTTGTCGCCCATTCTACAGTCATGGCAATTGAACCTCGGCAATACATTCTCAATAAGAATTCTAATTCTTCTGGAATTTTATCAACTCCCTGTTTGTGAATGATATCACAATAGAATTGATAAATGCACTGATAATCATACTCCATCAGACAGTTCTGACTCTCGCTCGAAAAAGCTGCTGCGAAAAATTGTCCTTCACCTTTGATGAATTCAAATTTCTTGAGCAACCCTTCTCTTAATGTCAGACTGATACCCATCTGTTTAAACGACATCTGAGCCAATACATCAAAATACCAGTTGATCAGATCATATTTATCCTTAAAATGCCGATAAAAGGTTGGACGAGTTACATCGCACTGATCTACGATCTGTTTCACTGTAATCTTATCTACTGGCGTATGCACCAACAACTCTTTCATTGCATTTGCTAATTTATATTTCATTCTCTCTGATACGTCCATCTCGTCCCACCTTCTTTCATATGTGGTTTTATTGTACCTTATTTGACACAATTTATAAAGGCAAAAAAGGCTGTTATCTGCTTTTTTTGTCTCCAAATAACAACCTTTTTTATCTATTATCAAGAAGTTTCATGTTTAATAAGAGGCATTTCCTCTTTGACCACAAAGTGCTTCGAATTCTTTTAATTTGTTTTTTGCCTGCTGGGAGACATTTCTTGGAACCTGAATCTGAACAACTGCGTATTGATCTCCCTTCTGAGATGGATTCTTCATAAGCGGCATTCCTTTTCCACGCAGTCTGATCTTAGATCCTGACTGAGTTCCTTCTTTGATCTTACAGATAACATTTCCATATAATGTCTTGATCACTGCTTCACCTCCACAAACGGCTGTGCTAAATGGAACATTGATCGTTGTATACACATCATTTCCTTTTCGCTCAAATCCTTGTTTCTCACCGACTGTTACTTTCAGGAATAAATCACCTGCTTCACCGCCTCCGATTCCTGGATTTCCTTTTCCTCTTAAACGGACACTTTTTCCTGTATCAATTCCGGCTGGTATATGAACCTGTAATGACTGCATTGCACCATTTTGATCTTGCAGATGAATGACTTTATCGCAGCCCGTAACCGCTTCATCAAAACTAATAGAGATATCTGCGTGTGCGTCGGAACCTTTCTGTCTGAAGGATCCACTTCCGAATCCACCACCTCCAAATCCATCAGAAGAGCCAAAACCTCCTTGATGGAAACTGCTTCGATGGAATCCTTTGTTGTTTCTTCCGCCACCGAACATACTTCCAAAGATGTCACCAAAGATATCATCGCCATCTCCACCTTCAAAGTGGAATTCCTGATATCCTCCATGAGCACCACCATAGTTTTGGTAATTCTTATAGAACTCAGATTCTGCTCCGGTTCCGTCAAAGGCAGCATGACCATATTGATCATATAATTTTCTCTTCTCTGGATTACTTAATATATTATAAGCGTCGGTCGCTTCTTTGAATTTCTGTTCTGCTGTTTTATCTCCGGGATTCATATCTGGATGATATTTCTTTGCCAGTTTCCGATATGCTTTCTTGATCGTTTTTTCATCTGCAGTTTTACTGATTCCAAGAACTTCATATAAATCACGTTTTGCTGCCATTTCGTTTCACCTTCTTTTCCTTTCATTCTCAAATAGATAGAAAGATTCCCCGGGAATCTGATCATCCCGGGGAAAGTTCTTTTATCCTTCAATCGTAACGAATTTCTTTTCTTCTACTTTCTTCTCCGGAGCTTTCTTCGGAATATCCAGCATCAGAATACCATTCTCGTATTTACCGTGGATATCTTTCTCTGTGATATCTTTGCCAACATAGAAGCTTCTGCTCATGTTTCCTGCGTAACGTTCACGGCGGATGTATTTACCTTCTTTGTCTTTCTCGTCTTTATCAAGTCCTTTTGCTGCGCTGATCGTTAAGTAACCATCTTTCAGTTCTGCTGTGATCTCATCTTTCTTGAATCCTGGAAGGTCGATCGCTACTTCGTAGTTACCGTCTTTTTCCTTCACATCAGTCTTCATTAAGTTCTTTGGGTGTTTACCATACAGTTTTTTATCAATATCTGGGAAAGAAAAATCCATCCAGTCGTCGTTAAATAAGTTTCCTCCAAAAATACTAGGCATCATCATCATAAGTCATCTCTCCTTTTTCTTTATAATAATGTTTGGGCGTGTCAGGGTAATTCCTGACACTTGCCTTTTATGTGAAGCATATTGAGAAGTTCTCAATATGACTTGTTGTATCTTATTGAGCCTTCGGTTCTTTGGCTTCTCTCTTAAGCCCTTCCCTCTTGCTCTAGTTGTACTATAACACCTATTATTAGCACTGTCAAGAGGTGAGTGCTAATTTTTTGTGAAGAATTTGTGAAGCCTTGATTTTATGGGCTTCACAGAGGTTTTTCACTTGCTTTCGCACTCGATTTTCTTGATTTTACACCATTTTTACACCATTTCATTTGATTTTGGTGTAACACTCACTTTATTTACACCAAATTACACCATCGACTTACATTTACACCACAGCAGGTACAGTTTCCGGCAGATTCATTTTTGACATCTCATTTTCTACATGAGCCATTTCAGCGATATGATTGTAGATATTCATAGTGATCTTCGCATCAGAATGTCCCATTACATATTGCATAACTTTCGGATTAACATTATTCTCACCCAATCTGGTACATCCTGTGTGACGAAGAATGTGTGGATGTGTCAAGTATAGGACAAAAAAAATTTTATTTTTTTCTGCCGGAGACTATCTGACGCTCCCATCAGGTAGTCCCAGCACCTTTATTATCTTCTGATAAATCATTCTTATCCTGCTCAAGTTACCTCTGTTCCGAAAAAATATCGTCAAAATTCCATTCGATTTCAATTTCATCTTGACTATGAACACGGATCACCTTGATAATCTCACGCAGCTTCTCTGTATCGAACT